>Ga0268259_10000057_pt1 | contig 93911 bp, 76 predicted proteins | sample AgamicAsMarz_FD_200246 | JGI IMG/M metagenome (GOLD analysis project Ga0268259, IMG submission 200246) | Agave microbial communities from Guanajuato, Mexico - As.Ma.rz (v2) (version 3) | ecosystem: Host-associated > Plants > Phyllosphere > Phylloplane/Leaf | place: Guanajuato, Mexico... | reverse complement strand
TGAGAAATACACCAATGCACATCGATGCGCCAATACATTCTGCTGATAGTTAGTTTAGCCGAAATACACTACATCAACCTGACTTTGTCATTTGCTGCTTTAGCATCGTATTAAAAAGCGCCGGAACCGGGGTTCTGACGCTTTTTACAATGCCTTGTTCTATGTGTTACAGGCGGCTGTTAACCCAGCTCTCGACCCCTGCCAGAGCGCCTTTCAGCGCGCCAGCATCAGTACCACCAGCTTGTGCCATATCAGGACGCCCACCGCCCTTCCCGCCAACCTGCTGTGCCAGACCGGCAATCAACTCACCCGCTTTAACACGGTCAGTCAGATCTTTGGTCACACCCGCAATCAGCGACACCTTACCTTCAGCAACTGTCGCCAGCACAATAATCGCTGATCCCAGCTGATTCTTAAGATCATCAACCATGGTACGCAGCATTTTAGGTTCGACATTGTTGAGCTCACTGACCAGCAGTTTCACTCCCTTAACGTCGATGGCATTGCTGCTCAGTGAAGCGCTCTCCTGCGCGGCCTGCTGATCGCGCAGTTGCTGCAACTCCTTCTCCAGAGCGCGTACATGATCGACCAGACCACGCACTTTCTCGTTCAGGTTGCTGCTGTTCGCTTTGACCAGCTGCGCAAGATCCTGCAGCTGGCTACTCTGCGCATTGACCTGCGCCAGCGCCCTTTCACCGGTAATCGCTTCGATACGACGGATGCCTGCCGCCGTTCCTGACTCAGCCTGAATACGGAACAGGCCGATATCACCCGTGCGCGCAGCATGCGTACCCCCGCACAGCTCAACAGAGAAATCACCCATGGTCAGAACGCGCACGCGCTGATCATATTTCTCGCCAAACAGTGCCATTGCACCCTTAGACTTCGCCGCATCAAGATCCATCACTTCCGTTTCAACCGGCAGGTTGCGACGAATCTGCGCATTAACAATATCTTCGACCTGACGAATCTCCTGAGGTTTCATCGCTTCGAAATGCGAGAAGTCGAAACGCAGGTATTTGTCGTTAACCAGCGAGCCTTTCTGCGCCACATGCTCACCTAAAACCTGACGCAATGCGGCATGCAATAAGTGCGTTGCTGAGTGGTTAAGACGGATGCGCGCACGACGTGCCGCATCAACCTGGGCCTCAAGACGATCACCGATACGCAACTGCCCTGCGGTCAGCTTACCGACATGACCGATTGCCTGACCATATTTTTGTGTATCCTGGACGCTAAATTCAGCATTCTTCCCTTTCAGCAGACCGGTATCGCCTACCTGACCACCGGATTCGCCATAGAATGGGGTTTCATCCAGCACGACTACAGCATCCTGACCTGCGGTCACTTCATCAACCGCCTCGCCCGCAACATAGAGCGCTTTTACCGTGGCAGCCAGATCAAGCTGGTCGTAGCCTTTGAAGGAAGAGGCGACATCAATGCGGATAACGTTGCTGTAGTCAGCGCCGAAGCCACTTGCTTCACGTGCGCGCTGACGCTGCTGTTCCATCGCCTGCTCAAAGCCCGCTTCATCAATTTTCAGGTTGCGTTCGCGGCAGACGTCAGCCGTTAAATCAGCCGGGAAGCCAAAGGTATCGTAAAGACGGAAGACGATTTCGCCATCCAGCGTGTCGCTCTGAAGTTTTTCCAGCTCTTCGTCCAGCAGGGCCAGTCCGCGCTCCAGCGTTCTGGCAAACTGATCCTCTTCGCTTTTCAGCACCTGCTCAACCTGAGCCTGTTGACGCTGCAACTCTTCGCCCGCAGCCCCCATAACCTCAACCAGTGGCGCAACCAGCTTATAGAAGAAGGCCTCTTTAGCGCCCAGCATATTGCCATGACGCACGGCACGACGAATGATACGACGCAGCACGTAGCCACGGTTCTCATTCGACGGAATCACGCCATCGGCAATCAGGAAAGCACAGGAGCGGATATGGTCGGCAATCACGCGCAGCGATTTATTACTCAGATCGGTTGCGCCGGTAACCTGTGCCACAGCCTGAATCAGTTTCTGGAACAGGTCGATTTCATAGTTAGAGTTGACGTGTTGCAGAACGGCAGAAATACGCTCAAGGCCCATTCCGGTATCAACCGACGGTTTTGGCAGCGGCAGCATAGTGCCGTCAGCCTGACGGTTGAACTGCATAAAGACGATGTTCCAGATCTCAATGTAACGGTCACCATCTTCTTCCGGGCTGCCCGGAGGGCCACCCCAGATGTGATCGCCGTGATCGTAGAAAATTTCACTGCACGGACCACAAGGACCAGTATCACCCATCTGCCAGAAGTTATCTGACGCGTACGCGCTGCCCTTGTTGTCGCCGATGCGAATAATGCGCTCGCGTGGCACACCGATTTCATCCGCCCAGATATTGTAGGCTTCATCATCGGTTTCATAGACCGTCACCCACAGACGCTCTTTCGGCAGGCTGAACCACTGCTCGCTCGTCAGCAGTTCCCAGGCAAAACCAATCGCCTCTTTCTTGAAGTAGTCACCAAAGCTGAAGTTACCCAGCATTTCAAAGAAGGTGTGGTGACGTGCGGTGTAGCCGACGTTTTCAAGATCGTTGTGTTTACCGCCTGCGCGAACGCAGCGCTGTGACGTGGTCGCACGTGTATAATCACGTTTGTCCTGACCGAGGAACACATCTTTAAACTGGTTCATCCCGGCGTTAGTAAACAACAAGGTTGGATCGTTATTCGGTACGAGGGAGCTGCTGGTTACAACCTCATGTCCCTTGCTATGAAAAAAGTCGAGAAACGCTTGACGGATCTCAGCAGTGCTCTTGCTCATATATGTCCTGGAATCACGCTAACGAACGTTCCCTCTGATCGGCGCGGCCACATTCTCGTGGTGCCTGATTAGCGGAACAAAAAGTGGGAATAAGATAAATTTTCTTCGGTGGGAAGTAAAATTACATCGGCTTTTAGTCATCAAAATTTCTGAAAATGGACTGGATATCGTCGGTCTGAAAGCCCTTTGACTGCAGATAGCGTAGTACTTTCGCTTTCTCTTTCCACTCTGTGGGCAGCGGATGTCCGAATTTTCTTTCAGCCAGCTGAGCCGCGCAGGCTGCCCAGTCAACATCCGTCTCTTCCATCGCAATATCAATGGCTTCACGATCGATGCCTTTCTGGGCCAGTTCAAGCCGTACGCGCTGCGACCCAAAACCTTTACGGCTTCGGCTCTGAATAAACCGATCGGTAAAACGCTCGTCGTTTAACCAGCCGCTTTCCTGACACCAGTCCAGTACCTGCTCCAGCAGCGCTTCAGTAATAATTTCAGGCTCTTTTTTCTGCGCCCATGCGGCACGCTGAGCTGACTGTTGCAGCTTACGGGATAACTCTGCACGGCTGTGATCGCGCTGACCCAGAATGCGCATTGCACGGTCAAGCAGACGAGAATAAGAGACAACATTGGGTTGGGGCTGAGAGGATTCAGTCATACTGCGCACCTTCTACAAACAGAGGGAGATTATGGCGACAGAACAGGACAGAGGGAAGGCAGGAAAGGTATCAGGGGGGATAAAACAGCGGGAGAGGCTTTTGCCCCTCCCGCATCATAAATCAGAAGTCTTCGTTCGCTTCACTTGCCGCGTCTTCTTTCTCAGCAGTCTTGTCGGCTGCTGCGAGTTTCTCATCCGCGCCGTTGAGCAACATCTCACGTAACTTCAGATCAATTTCGTTTGCCACAGCAGCATTCTCTTTCAGGAAGTTGCCGGCATTCGATTTACCCTGACCAATCTTGTCACCATTGTAGCTGTACCATGCACCCGCTTTTTCAATCAGCTTGTGCTTAACGCCCAGGTCGACCAGCTCACCAAAGGTATTGATACCTTCGCCATACATGATCTGGAATTCAGCCTGCTTAAATGGCGCGGCGATTTTGTTTTTCACTACCTTAACGCGGGTCTCACTGCCCACCACGTTATCGCCCTCTTTGATGGCACCGATACGGCGGATATCAAGACGGACAGACGCATAGAACTTCAGCGCGTTACCACCGGTAGTGGTTTCCGGGTTACCAAACATCACACCAATTTTCATACGAATCTGGTTGATGAAGATCAGCAGCGTATTGGACTGCTTCAGGTTACCGGCCAGTTTACGCATCGCCTGGCTCATCATACGTGCCGCGAGGCCCATATGTGAGTCACCGATTTCACCTTCAATTTCCGCTTTCGGCGTCAGCGCCGCAACGGAGTCGACGATGATGACATCAACGGCACCAGAGCGCGCCAGCGCATCACAGATTTCCAGCGCCTGCTCACCGGTGTCGGGCTGAGAACAGAGCAGGTTTTCGATATCTACGCCCAGTTTCTTGGCGTAAACCGGATCAAGCGCATGCTCAGCATCGATAAAGGCACAGGTTTTGCCTTTACGCTGTGCAGATGCGATAACCTGCAGGGTCAGCGTGGTTTTACCGGAAGACTCTGGTCCGTAGATCTCAACGATACGGCCCATTGGCAGACCGCCTGCGCCTAATGCGATATCCAGCGAGAGCGAACCGGTAGAGATGGTTTCCACATCCATTGAGCGGTCTTCACCCAAGCGCATGATGGAGCCTTTACCAAATTGTTTCTCAATCTGGCCCAGCGCGGCAGCTAAAGCCTTCTGTTTGTTTTCATCAATCGCCATTTCAACTCCTAATCAAGCCGGGTAAACACGCACTCAGGGTGCCTGCACTCTTTCTGTTGCCGACAATTATACTGTATAGTCATACAGTATCAAGTTTAATTTGTCAGAAATTCGCCATACAGTTTCTGCAGGGCCCATGCCACCGACTGGCGGCGGACGGCATCACGATCGCCGCTAAAATGCTGCTGAAAAGTCAATACGTTATCCTGCGGCCCGGCAAAGCCAAACCACACCGTGCCGACCGGTTTTTCTTGACTGCCGCCATCCGGGCCGGCAATGCCGCTGACGGAGATCGCGTAGTCTGCATGGGCCGCCTTACGGGCACCCAGCGCCATCTCACGAACCACCGCATCACTCACCGCGCCATACTGCGCCAGCGAGTCGGTCTTAACATCCACCAGCTGCTGTTTCGCCTCATTACTGTAGGTCACAAAACCGCGTTCGAACCAGGCGGAACTGCCGCTGATATCGGTAAAGACTTTGGCAATCCAGCCGCCGGTGCAGGATTCCGCACAGGTTACGGTGGCATTACGCTGCTTCAGCTTCTCACCTATCTGCGCGCTTAACGCCTGCAATTGCTGATCGTCCATTGCAACTCTCCCTTTGGTCGTGGGTTGAAGGTGGTGCAGAAAAACCACTTTTTCAAGGGCTCTTATCATTATTGCCCTGATTTTGCGGCCTGCTTTCCACCGCCCTCACCTTTTTTTCACTGCAACCATAAAAAGTCGCGGGAAGGCGAGCAGAACCTGACCATCGGCCTGAGCCGGATAAGCGGTAAGTAAGCGCTGATGATAATCAGACAGAAAAGCCGTCTGTTCAGACTCATTCAGCATAGCCAGGAAAGGTCGCAGGCCGGTCGCCTGCAGCCAGCTGATAATCGCCTGCGCATCGGCCATCACGTGATAATAGGTGGTTCGCCAGATATCTGCCTCACAGCCAGCCTGGGTCAGCAGATCATAATATTCGCCCGTAGAAAGCAGCTGTGTACGTTCAGAGACACTGGCATTAATGCGTGACGACCAGCGATCGGTAGCCGCCACCTCGCGCATCAGCTGGTGCGACGGCTCATTGAGGTTATCAGGCATCTGGATCGCCAGCACGCCATCGGGTGCCAGCAGGCTGACCAGATGAGGAAACAGCGTTGCGTGATTATCCAGCCATTGCAGAGACGCGTTGGCATAAATCACCTGCTGTGGCGCATCTGCCTGCCATGTGCGGATATCTGCCTGGACAAAACGGCAGTGCGGCAGACGTTCACAGGCCTGAGTTAGCATCGTCGCTGAACTGTCGAGCCCGGTGATCTGCGCCTGCGGCCAGGCATCGGCGAGCAGCTCAGTACTGTTGCCGGGTCCGCAGCCCAGATCAGTCACCTGCTCAACCTGTTCCAGGCTGATGCGCGCCAGCAGCTCGCGCGCCGGACGGGTTCGTTCCGCTTCAAATTTGCGATACAGCACGGGATCCCACTCTTTCATCATCACCTCTCGCTCAGTTGTCAGAAGCATCCGCTTACTGAGACGGATGAAAGGCGAAAAAGTGCGACCCGTTGCTCATTTTTGAATCATGCGCTGGCAGAGACTGGCTGGCGTCACTAAGTTAAAACACTGTTTCATTTTTAACATTTGTTTCAGGAGAGAGCTATGCATGAAAAATCGGCTTTTGCTGGTGTCTGGTGCCCTTCTGTCACCCCGTTCAATGCGCAGGGCGGCCTTGATATCGACGCGCTCGGGCGACACTTTTCCCGCCTTAATGATTCCGGTATCGACACCCTGCTGGTGATGGGCAGCATTGGCGAGTTTGCCTCACTGACGCAGCAGGAGCGTTTACAGCTGATTCAGGAAGCCAGACCCTTGTCACCGCTGAAGATGGTGGCGAACATTTCGGCGACCTGCGTGCCTGATATGCTGGCGCTGGCCGAAGCCGCGTGGAAAAACGATTTTGATGCGGTGATGGTGCTGCCGCCCTACTATTACGGACAGACGCAACAGCAGCTGATGCACTACTTCGAAGCGCTTGATGCGCAGCTGGGTGGCAAATGGTTTGCCTACAACTTCCCGGCTCGCACCGGCTGCGATCTGACGCCAGCGCTGATTGCTGCTCTGGCGGCAAAGCTGCCCAGCTTTGTCGGCATCAAAGATACGGTGGATTGTCTGTCGCATAACCGGGCAATGATTGAAGAGACCCGCAAGGTACGCCCTGATTTTGCCGTGCTGTCGGGATATGACGAATACCTGCTTCCCAATCTGCTGGCGGGGGGTGCCGGGGTGATTTCAGGCCTGAATAATATTGTGCCGGAGTACTTCGCCGGAATGATGAACGCGTGGCAGACAGGCAATCTTCCTGAGCTGACGCGTCTGCAACAGCAGATTGGTCGGCTGATGGCGATTTACAGTATCGGGGATGATTTTGTGACGACGATTAAAACGGCCGTGGCGCGACGTTATGACTCAATGAGCAGTAACTCGCGTAATTACGGTGGTGCTCTGAACGCGGAACAGTGCGCCACAATCGACAGGCTGTTCAGCTAAAAGAGAGGTGGGCGCGTCCCTGCGCCCCTGTACTCAGTTCTTTTTTACAAACTCAGATTTTAATTTCATCGGGCCAAAACCGTCGATTTTACAATCAATGTTGTGGTCCCCTTCAACCAGGCGAATGCTTTTCACTTTGGTGCCGATCTTCAGCGATGAGGAGCTGCCCTTCACCTTAAGATCTTTGATCACCGTGACGCTGTCGCCATCTGCCAGCAGATTGCCGTTGGCATCACGCACTTCCGGCGATCCGTTGCTGCTGTCACCCTCTCCCTCGGTCCAGATATGACCGCAGGAGGGGCAGTTGAGGTTCTCGCCATCTTGCCAGGTGTAATCGGCGTGACAGGCTGGGCAGGCAGGTAAAGACATAACGACTCCAGAGATATCAGTGGCTGTGTGGCCTGAAAAAGGGCGTCATCATATAACCTTACAGTTAACAAGGATAGCCTTTATAACAGGCCGCCCTGCCGTGCCTTGCTCACCGCCTCACCCAGTTGCCACACCGCCATCGCATAATGAGTACTGTGGTTATAGCGGGTAATGACATAGAAATTGGGTAAGCCGTACCAGTACTGGTAGCTGGTACCTAAGTCGAGACGCAGCAGACTGACCTGATTGTTACCGTCCAGCGAACCCTGAGGTGACAGGCCTGACGCCGCCAGCATGCTCACGCTGTAACGGGTTTTGAAGCCATCTTCCAGCATGGGTGCCTGACCGCTGGCCGGGACCGCCACATTTTCACCGCTGCGCCAGCCATGCTTCTGGAAGTAGTGCGCCACGCTGCCGATCGCATCCACCGGATCCCACAGGTTTGCATGGCCGTCGCCGTTGAAATCAACCGCGTAATCATTGTAAGAGGAAGGCATAAACTGACCATAGCCCATCGCCCCGGCGAAAGAGCCTTTCAGCGCCAGCGGGTCATCCTGCTCTTTACGCGACATCAGCAGGAAGGTTTCCAGCTCGCTGCTGAAGTACGCGGCACGGCGCGGATAGTTAAACGATAAGGTTGCAAGCGCATCCAGAATCCGCGTTTTCCCCATTACGCGACCCCAGCGGGTTTCCACGCCAATGATGCCGACAATGATTTCCGGCGGCACGCCATAGACCTGCTGCGCGCGTTGCAGCGCATCCTGATACTGGTTCCAGAACGCCACGCCGTTTTGCACGTTATCCGGCGTGATGAACTTGTTGCGATAGCGGATCCAGGCCCCGTTAGGTCCCGGCGCGGGCGTATAGCTTGGTGCCTGACGATCCATCAGCCGCAGTACATAATCCAGTCGCTTAGCCTGACCAATGATGTTGTGCAGTTGCTCACGGTCGAAGTCATGCTTCTCAACCATCTTATCGATAAACTGCTCTGCGGCCGGGTTACCGGCAAAGTCGCCGAACATCGCCTGTCCGCTATGCGACGGCTGCAGTAAAAAACCGCCCTGCGGCGCAGCCAGCATCTTCTGCTGGGTCGGAACGTCAGGTTTGCTGCTGCAGGAGGCCAGAAGCGGGATGAACGCAAGGAGGGCTAGCTTAAGACGCATCGGTTATCCATAAACGAGGGGTAAATTCAGATGCGGTAATAGTAGTCGTTCAGCGCATTGACATACAGTCCGGAATCTTAAAAAAACGTCAACGCAGCCATGGGGTAAAAAGGGCTGCGGGGCGGTATCTCCCCCGCAGCCATCCGGCGTTTAGCGGCGGTTTCTCACCAGCTGATAACGGCGGGTCAGATATTCAACTGGTGCGCTCCAGATATGCACCAGACGACAGAACGGGAACAGCAGGAACAGCGTCATGCCCAGTACCATGTGCACGCGATAGATAAACGCGACGCCCTCAAGATGCTGCGACGCGCCACCGTGGAAGGTCACTACCGCCTGTGCCCAGCCCACCAGCTTCATCATCTCACTGCCGTCCATATGCTGAGCAGAGAACGGAATGGTCAGAAGACCCAGCGTGGCCTGAGCCACCAGCAACGTCAGGATCAGAATGTCGCCGACGCTGCTGGTCGCCCGCACCCGTGGATTGGTCAGGCGGCGCTTCAGCAGCAGCGCACCGCCCGCCAGCGTCAATGCACCAAACAGGCCACCGGCAATCATCGCCAGCTTTTGCTTCACGTCGATCGGCAGGAAGGATTCATACATCCAGTGCGGCGTCAGCATCCCGACGATATGGCCGAAGAAGATACCGATGATGCCGATGTGGAACAGGTTAGAAGCGAGCCGCATTCCTTTTTTGTCCAGCATCTGACTGGAACCGGCGCGCCAGCTGTACTGCCCGTAGTCATAGCGCAGCCAGCTTCCCACCAGGAAAACCGTTCCGGCCAGATAGGGGTAAATATCGAAGAAGAAAGTGTTAATAAAATTCATGCTGATTCTCCTGTGGTGCGCGCCGTCGCCGCGGCGATATCCAGATACTGCGGCGCGACCGCATCGGCGAAGCGACGCTGATGCATCGCCTGCTGCGCCGAGACACAGCCCTGTTCGCCGAGAAATTTAATCTGCTCCTCTTCCCAGACCGCATCGAGTGCGGCCGGAGTATCGTCACGCGCTTCCTGCGCCACCTGGGGCTTAAGGGCCGCAGGATCAACTGCGCTGCCGGACAGCGTCAGTAACACTGTGAACAGGTCAGCATAAGGACTCTGTCGCTCTTCCAGACGCGCGGCCAGCAAGGCCAGGATTGGCACGATGTCCTCCAGCCCCTGACGCGCGGCCTCATCGCTTTTACAGGCGAGATATTCCAGGTAGAGCGGCAGAAAATCGGGCAACTCTTTGCTGTCCAGTTCCAGACCGTCAGCCCGGTACTGTTCCAGCAGATCAACCATCGCCTGACCGCGATCGCGGGACTCACCATGAACATGTTCAAACAGCAGCAGCGAGGTGGCGCGGCCGCGATCAAACAGTTCGCAGTAGTCAGCCTGCACATCCAGCATGGGCCGGGTGCAGAGCTGATTGATGAAGCGCACCAGCCGTGCGCTCTGCTGCAGGTTGAGTTCGCTGGCCTCTTCCAGCGCCGCGATCAGGTCGGGATAGTGGGTAAACAGCGCCTCATCCGGGTAGTCCAGCAGGCGCGACACAACACGCAGTGTGATCATGAGGCATCCTCCGGACGTGTGGTTTTCCTGCTGACGTCGATGGCATCAATACGGCGGCTGTTGAACAGGTTAAATTTGCTGTCGCTACCGTGGCAGCCATCGCCAAAGCTGAAGCCGCAGCCTTTGCTTTCCGGGAAGGCTTCACGCGCCAGTTCACGATGACTTGAAGGCACCACAAAGCGATCTTCATAGTTGGCGATCGCCAGATAGCGGTACATCTCCTGCGCCTGGGCTTCGGTCAGACCGACCTGCTCCAGCGCCCGGATATCATGCTCACCCTCCACGCTTTCTGCGCGCTTGTAATGACGCATCGCCAGCATGCGTTTCAGTGCCAGCAGCACCGGCGCGGTGTCGCCAGCGGTCAGCAGGTTCGCTAGGTACTCAACCGGAATGCGCAGGCTCTCCACATCCGGCAGCACGTCGGTATGCGCCAGTGCTCCGCCATCCACCGCCGACTGAATCGGTGACAATGGCGGCACATACCAGACCATCGGCAGCGTGCGGTATTCAGGGTGAAGCGGCAGCGCCAGCTTCCACTCCATCGCCATTTTGTAGACCGGAGAGCGTTGCGCGGCGTCGATCACGCTCTGCGCGACGCCATCTTTCAGTGCCTGGGCGATCACGGCAGGATCGTTGGGATCAAGGAAGATATCCAGCTGGCTCTGATAGAGATCTTTCTCGTTTTCCGCTGCGGCCGCCTGTTCAATGCGGTCAGCGTCATAGAGCAACACGCCGAGATAGCGGATACGGCCGACACAGGTTTCCGAGCAGACGGTAGGCTGGCCCGCTTCGATACGTGGATAACAGAAAATGCATTTTTCTGACTTGCCGCTTTTCCAGTTGAAGTAGATCTTCTTGTAGGGACAGCCGGTGAGGCACATCCGCCAGCCGCGACATTTATCCTGGTCGATCAGCACAATACCATCTTCGCCGCGCTTGTAGATCGCGCCGCTTGGACAGGTCGCCACACACGCCGGGTTGAGGCAGTGCTCACACAGGCGTGGCAGGTACATCATGAAGGTGTGCTCAAACTGGCCGTAGATCTCCTTCTGGATGTTTTCGAAATTCTTATCCTGTGAGCGTTTGGCAAATTCGCCGCCGAGGATCTCTTCCCAGTTCGGGCCATTTTCGATCTTTTTCATCCGCTGACCGGTGATCAGCGAGCGTGGACGTGCGATCGGCTGATGTTTACCGGCAGGCGCGTTGTGCAGATGCTGATAATCGAAATCGAACGGCTCGTAATAATCATCCAGCGCAGGCACATCCGGGTTGGCGAAGATCTTCGACAGCAGGCCGACGCGGCTACCCATGCGCGGCTCCAGCTTGCCGTTGATCTTACGGATCCAGCCCCCCTTCCACTTCTGCTGATCTTCCCAGGCGTGCGGATAGCCGACGCCAGGTTTGCTTTCGACGTTGTTGAACCAGGCGTATTCCATGCCCTCGCGGCTGGTCCAGACGTTTTTACAGGTTACCGAGCAGGTGTGGCAGCCGATACATTTGTCGAGGTTCAGCACCATGCCGACCTGTGAACGAATTTTCATGGTTTTACCTCCTGCTGGCTGCCCTGGCAGGCATCGTTGCCTTCCCCATCCAGCCAGTTAACGTTGTTCATTTTTCTCACCACCACAAACTCATCGCGGTTAGAGCCGACGGTGCCGTAGTAGTTAAAGCCCCAGGAGAGCTGCGCATAACCGCCGATCATATGGGTCGGTTTCGGGCAGGTTCGCGTCACGGAGTTATGGATGCCGCCGCGCTGGCTGGTGATCTCCGAACCGGGGATATTCACGATGCGTTCCTGAGCGTGGTACATCATGGTCATACCGGCCGGGATACGCTGGCTCACCACCGCACGCGCGGTCAGTGCACCGTTGGCGTTGAACGCCTCGATCCAGTCGTTATCCACAATGCCCAGCTCGCGGGCATCATCTTCACTCATCCAGACAATCGGTCCGCCGCGCGACAGCGTCAGCATCAGCAGGTTGTCACTGTAGGTAGAGTGGATGCCCCACTTCTGGTGTGGCGTCAGGAAGTTCAGCGCCTTTTCCGGGTTACCGTTGGGTTTGCTGTTCAGCAACGGCTTCGCCGCACGGGTATCGATTGGCGGACGGTAGACCATCAGGCTCTCGCCAAAGGCGCGCATCCACTCATGGTCCTGATAGAGCTGCTGACGGCCGCTCAGGGTGCGCCACGGGATCAGCTCATGAACATTGGTGTAGCAGGCGTTGTAGGAGACATGTTCATCTTCCAGACCTGACCAGGTCGGGCTGGAGATAATTTTGCGCGGCTGCGCCTGAATATCGCGGAAGCGGATCTTCTCATCTTCTTTGTTCAGTGCCAGATGCGTGTGGTCACGACCGGTAATCGCGCCCAGCGCCTGCCAGGCTTTCACCGCCACCTGACCATTGGTTTCCGGTGCCAGCGCCAGGATCACTTCGGCTGCATCGATCGCCGTGTCGATATTGGGCCGTCCCGCTGCCGGGCCACTGGCTTTGACATAGTTCAGCTGCTTGAGGAAATCGACCTCTTTGCTGGTGTTCCAGCTGATGCCTTTGCCGCCGTTACCCAGGGTATCCAGCAACGGCCCCAGCGAGGTAAAGCGTTCCCAGGTCGCCGGATAGTCGCGTTCCACCACCATGATGTGTGGCGCGGTTTTGCCCGGAATCAGGTCGCACTCGCCTTTTTTCCAGTCTTTTGCTTCAAACGGCTGCGCCAGTTCGGCGGGTGAGTCATGCAACACCGGCAGCGTCACCACATCCGTTTCAACACCTAAATGGCCAGGGCAGAGATCGGAGAAGGCTTTGGCGATGCCTTTGTAGATCTCCCAGTCGCTTTTTGAATCCCAGGCCGGATCGACAGCTGCCGAAAGCGGATGAATAAACGGATGCATATCCGAGGTATTCATATCGTCTTTTTCATACCAGGTGGCGGTTGGCAGCACGACGTCAGAGTAGAGACAGGTGCTCGACATACGGAAGTCGAGTGTGACCACCAGATCCAGCTTGCCTTCGGCACCCTGATCCAGCCACTCCACTTCTTCCGGCTTCACGCGGCCCTGCTGACCTAAATCTTTACCCTGGATGCCGTTTTCGGTGCCCAGCAGGTACTTGAGCATGTACTCATGTCCTTTACCTGAGGAGCCGAGCAGGTTAGAGCGCCAGACAAACAGGTTACGCGGGAAGTTCTGCGGATCGTCCGGCTGTTCAGCGGCAAACCGCATGGTGCCCTGCTTCAGGCTCTCCACGGTGTAGTCCAGCGGTGACTGACCGGCAGCTTTCGCCTGCGCCGCGATGTGTAGCGGGTTGACGTTGAGCTGCGGTGCAGAAGGCAGCCAGCCCATCCGTTCAGAACGGACGTTGAGGTCGATCAGGCTGCCGCTGTAGCGGCTTTTGTCCGCCAGCGGTGACAGCAGTTCGCTGGTGGCCAGGGTTTCATAGCGCCACTGGCTGGAATGGTTGTAGAAGAAGGAGGTGCTGTTCATCTGGCGCGGCGGACGTTGCCAGTCCAGGCCAAAGGCCAGCGGAGTCCAGCCAGTCTGCGGACGGAGTTTCTCCTGACCGACATAGTGCGCCCAGCCCCCGCCGCTCTGACCGACGCAGCCGCAGAAAATCAGCATGTTCATCAGGCCACGGTAGTTCATATCCATGTGATACCAGTGGTTCATACCGGCACCGACGATGATCATTGAACGGCCACGGGTTTTCTCGGCGTTTTCGGCAAACTCACGGGCAATGCGGATGATGTTCTGCCGGGAAACACCCGTAATCTGCTCTGCCCAGGCCGGGCTGTAGGCTTTGATCTCATCGTAGCTTTGCGCGCAGTTGGCATCATCCAGACCGCGATCCAGACCGTAGTTCGCCAGCGTCAGATCGTAGACGCTGGTGACCAGCGCTTCACTGCCATCCGCCAGCTGCAGACGTTTTACCGGCAGCTTGTGCAGCAGAATCTCATCCAGCGCGACGCTGTTAAAATGCTCGCTGGCGATGCCGCCAAAGTAAGGGAAACCGACCTCAACCACCTCATCGTGACTGCCGAGCAGGCTGAGCTGCAGCTCCACTTCTTTTTGTGACAGGCCGTCGCGCTGCTCCAGGTTCCATTTACCTTTTTCGCCCCAGCGGAAGCCGATGGAGCCCTGCGGCGCAATCAGTTCACCGGTCGCCTGATCCAGCGCCACGGTTTTCCACTCCGGGTTATTTTCCTGACCCAGACCATCCACCAGATCGCTGGCGCGCAGCTGACGGCCTGCGGCGTAGTAGCCGCCCTCACGCGGCTCCAGCATGACCAGCATCGGCATATCGGTGTAACGGCGTACGTAGTCACGGAAATAACCGACTTCGCGATCAAGATGGAACTCTTTCAGCATTACATGGCCCATCGCCAGCGCCATCGCGCTGTCGGTGCCCTGCTTCGGACTCAGCCACTGGTCGCACAGCTTCGCGACTTCGGCATAGTCCGGGGTGATTGCCACGGTTTTTGTCCCTTTATAGCGGACTTCCGTGAAGAAGTGCGCATCCGGGGTACGGGTCTGCGGCACGTTCGAGCCCCAGGCAATAATGTAAGAGGAGTTGTACCAGTCGGCCGACTCCGGCACGTCGGTCTGCTCGCCCCAGGTCATCGGTGACGCTGGCGGCAGATCGCAATACCAGTCATAGAAGCTCAGGCAGGTGCCGCCAATCAGTGACAGATAACGAGCGCCCGCAGCGTAAGAGACCATCGACATCGCCGGAATCGGCGAGAAGCCCATAATACGGTCAGGGCCGTAGGTCTTCGCGGTGCAGATGTTCGCAGCAGCGATCATCTCGTTCACTTCCTGCCAGCTGGAGCGGACAAAGCCACCGCGTCCGCGGGCCTGCTTATAGCTTTTCGCTCTCTCTGGATTACTGATAATGGATGCCCAGGCCTCCACCGGATCGCTGTGCTGCGCTTTCGCGTCGCGCCATAGCTGAATCAGCTTCCTGCGCATCAGCGGATATTTCAGGCGGTTGGCGCTGTAAAGATACCAGGAGTAGCTGGCTCCACGTGGGCAGCCACGCGGCTCATGGTTGGGCAGATCGGGACGCGTACGCGGATAGTCGGTCTGCTGGGTCTCCCAGGTGACCAGTCCATTTTTGACGTAAATTTTCCAGCTACAGGAGCCGGTACAGTTCACACCGTGGGTAGAGCGTACGACTTTATCGTGCTGCCAGCGGCTGCGATAACCATCTTCCCAGTCGCGGTTACTGTTTAAGGTCTGCCCATGCTGGCCGGAAAAGGGCTCAGCCAGCTGTTTGAAATAACGAAATCGATCAAGAAACTTGCTCATCCGGAATACTCCTGAAGGCCTGGTATGACATTGCTGACTCTGCATCTGTCGCGACACAGAAAGTAAAATGGTGCCGGTGCGCCACACCGGCTTTGTCGTTATCAGGCGCGGGCTTTTCGTCCGTAAACCAGCCAGGTCACGGCGATGCAGCAGAGATAGAAGACCAGGAAGATTTTCATCGCGCCAGCGGGTGAACCGGTCATAGCGAGCGACAGGCCAAAGGTCTGTGGAATAAAGAAGCCACCCAGTGCGCCAATGGCGGAGATAAAGCCCAGCGCAGCCGAGGTTTCTGTCGCCGCTTCACGCTGCGCATGCGCATCGTCGCCACCTTCAGCTTTGATACGTTCCAGCGTCAGCTTGCGGAAGATCACCGCAATCATCTGGTAGGTGGAGCCACTGCCCAGGCCGGCGGTCAGGAACAGGCCCATAAACACGGCGAAGAAGGCGATGAACGAGCCATCATGTCCATCTCCCGGCAGCGTGAGGAACAACAGTGCGGCAAACAGCGCCATCAGGATGTAGTTGACCAGCGTAACGCGGGTACCGCCGAGGCGGTCAGAAACAATGCCGCCTGCTGAACGGGCCAGCGCACCAATCAGCGGGCCGAAAAAGGCGTAATGCATGATCACCACATCCGGAAACTGCGTTTTCGTCAGCATGGCGAAACCGGCAGAAAACCCGATAAAGGAACCGAAGGTCGCCAGATAGAGCAGTGCCATAATCCACAAATGTGGACGTTTCAGCACCGGCAACTGCTCACGCAGCGAGGATTTCGCCGCCGCGAGATCGTTCATGCCGAACCAGGCCGCCAGCGTGCCGATCGCCAGGAATGGCACCCAGATCCAGGCCGCATTTTCCAGCCAGATGCTGTCGCCGGTGACGGTGGTTTGACCCACATCGGCAAAGCCAAAAATGGCACAGGAGATTGCCAGCGGTGCGACAAACTGCATCACGCTGACGCCAAGATTACCCAGGCCGCCGTTGATACCCAGCGCGCCGCCCTGATGGGCTTTAGGGAAGAAGAAGCTGATGTTGCCCATGCTCGACGCGAAGTTAGCGCCACCAAATCCGCACAGCAGGGAGATCACCATAAATGTCGCGAATGAGGTCTGGCTGTCCTGTACCGCAAAGCCGAGCCACAGGCAGGGGATAATCAGGATGCCGGTGCTGAAGGCGGTCCAGCGGCGGCCACCAAAGATGGGAATAACAAAAGAGTAAGGCACACGCAGCAGCGCGCCGGATACCGACGGCAGCGCGGTCAGCAAAAAGAGCTGCTCCGTAGTGAAGTTAAAGCCGACTTTATTCAGGTTAACCGCGACGGTGCTGAACAGCATCCAGACGCAGAAGCCCAGCAGCAGGCAAAAAACAGAAATCCACAGATTACGGCTGGCGATACGCTTGCCGCGCGCCTGCCAGAACGCCTCGTTTTCCGGTTGCCAGTCCTGGATTAACGCGCCGCGCGTCGGGGTTTGCAATGGGGCAGATTGGGTCATAAATCTCTCATCAGCAGAATAATAATTGTGCATATCCTGCGCATCCGGCCTGGTGGCTTGCTTGATACAAATCAACGGCAACGCAGGTTACAAAGGCGTGGCAATCTCTGCTCATCCCGGTTAAGTAGTTAACTGAATGCAGATAACCCTTATAAATCATGCGGTTTAATTGCAGCTGCGAACATCTTCAGCAAAAGGGCACCTGAATGGAAATAAAGGAGTAGCCCTTTGGGGGTATATAGCGACCCCGCTTCACCGGTAAGATAGGCACCTTCGCCCCTACAGGGCTGGCGATAGGACAGGAAAAATTGTGACGGCAGAGAAATTTACGCTCTTATTAATCGACGACCATCCCATGCTACGTAACGGGCTGAAGCAGCTGATTGCGCTGGATGAGCGTCTGCAGGTGGTAGCCGAAGCGGGTAACGGCATTGATGGTCTGGCGCTGGCACAACAGCACGATCCCGACCTGATCCTGCTGGATCTTAATATGCCGGGTCTGAACGGGCTGGATACCCTCACCCAACTGCGCGAAATCGCCCTTTCTGGCCGGGTGGTGGTGTTCAGCGTTTCCGATAATGAAGAAGATGTGGTCAGCGCGCTGAAGCGCGGCGCGGATGGTTATCTGCTGAAAGATATGGAACCGGAAGCCTTGCTGAAAGCGCTGCATCAGGCGGCAGCCGGACAGATCGTGCTGAGCGAAGCGTTAACCCCAATTCTGGTTGCGCGGTTGCGCGATTCACAGCCTGCGCAGACGCGCGACATCAGCCAGCTGACCCGACGTGAACGCGACATCCTGCAACTGATCAGCGATGGAATGACCAACAAAGCGATTGCCCGCAAACTGGCTATCAGTGAAAGTACAGTTAAGGTTCACGTCAAATATCTGCTGAAAAAAATGAACCTCAAATCCCGGCTCGAAGCCGCCGTCTGGGCGCTGCAGAACGGACTGCACTAAGCATTTTCCTTCTGCTGTGCGCTGTAGCGCCGTTCCATACGCCATAAACTGATGCAGAAATCGCGAGCCGCCTCGCAGCACCGCGTCAGCGTCATGAAAAACGCCACTTTTCTGTCGCCAGCCGTCGCCACATTTGCCAGGATGCCTGTCAGGTTATACCCGGTCAGGATCAGGGCGATTATCAGGCTGGCATATGCCCTGCCCTATTCGTTATCATCTGGTTATCCTGCGTGCCTGGAATCCCTTTCGGTTTCATGGGCGTTGACCGCCAGAAATTTACCGCATTAAAGATGAGTTAAAACCTTATGCAAGAGCCAACCGAAAAGGACTTTCCTTCCCATACGCCCATGATGCAGCAGTACCTGCGCCTTAAGGCTGAGCATCCTGATATTCTGCTGTTTTACCGGATGGGTGACTTCTACGAGCTGTTTTATGACGACGCAAAACGCGCCTCACAGCTGCTGGAGATTTCACTCACCAAACGCGGCGCGTCTGCGGGCGAACCGATCCCGATGGCGGGTGTGCCCTATCATGCGGTTGAAGGCTATCTGGCTAAGCTGGTTCAGCTGGGCGAATCGGTTGCCATCTGCGAGCAGATAGGCGATCCGGCGCTGAGCAAAGGACCGGTCGAGCGCAAAGTGGTGCGCATTGTAACACCCGGCACCATCAGTGATGAGGCGCTATTGCAGGAGCGGCATGACAATCTGCTGGCGGCGATTGTGCAAAGTCCGCGCGGTTTTGGCTACGCCACGCTGGATATCAGCTCAGGCCGTTTTCGCTTAAGCGAACCTGCCGATGCAGAAACCATGGCGGCAGAGCTTCAGCGTACCAATCCGGCTGAGCTGCTCTACCCTGAAGATTTTCAGGCGATGTCGCTGATCGATCAGCGTCGTGGCCTGCGCCGTCGTCCGCTGTGGGAGTTTGAGATTGATACCGCGCGCCAGCAGCTGAATCTGCAGTTTGGCACCCGCGATCTCAATGGCTTCGGCGTAGAGAACGCGCACCTCGGACTGAGTGCGGCGGGCTGCCTGCTGCAATATGTCAAAGATACCCAGCGCACCACGCTGCCCCACATCCGCTCGCTGAGCATGGAGCGGCAGCAGGACAGCATCATCATGGATGCCGCCACCCGCCGCAACCTGGAGATTACCCAGAACCTGGCCGGCGGTACTGACAACACCTTAGCGGCCGTGCTGGATAAAACTGTCACCCCGATGGGCAGCCGGATGCTGAAACGCTGGCTGCATATGCCGCTGCGTGATGCGCGCATCATTAACCAGCGTCAGGAGTCAATTGCTGAGCTGCAGAATCTCAGCGATGCCCTGCAACCGGTGCTGCGTCAGGTCGGCGATCTGGAGCGAATCCTGGCGCGTCTGGCACTGCGCACCGCGCGTCCGCGCGATCTGGCCCGCATGCGCCACGCATTTCAGCAACTGCCGGAACTCAATCAGCTGCTGGCCGACGTAAAAGCGCCACAGTTACAGAAGCTGCGCACGCAGATGGGTGAGTTCACCGTATTACGCGAGTTGCTGGAGCAGGCGGTGATTGAGTCACCACCGGTCCTGATTCGCGACGGCGGGGTGATTGCGCCCGGCTACAATGCAGAGCTGGATGAGTGGCGCGCGCTGGCCGATGGCGCAACCGACTATCTGGACCGGCTGGAGATCCGCGAACGCGAGAAGCTGGGACTGGATACGCTGAAGGTCGGCTTTAACGGTGTGCATGGCTATTACATCCAGGTGAGCCGTGGCCAGAGTCATCAGGTGCCGATGCACTATGTCCGTCGTCAGACGCTGAAAAATGCCGAGCGATACATCATCCCGGAACTGAAAGAGTACGAAGACAAAGTCCTCACCTCGAAGGGTAAAGCGCTGTCGCTGGAGAAGAGCCTGTATGAGGCGCTGTTCGATCAGCTGCTGCCGCACCTTGAAGCGCTGCAGCTCAGTGCCGCCGCGCTGGCCGAACTGGACGTATTGAGCAACCTGGCAGAACGCGCCTGGACCCTGAACTATTGCCGTCCTGTGTTGCAGGATAAAGCCGGCATTAAAATCAGCGGCGGTCGCCATCCGGTGGTTGAGCAGGTTCTGAAAGAGCCGTTTATTGCTAACCCGCTGTCACTGGCACCACAGCGCAGAATGCTGATCATTACCGGTCCCAATATGGGCGGTAAAAGTACCTATATGCGACAGGCGGCACTGATTGCGTTGATGGCATGGATTGGCAGTTTTGTTCCTGCTGATGAGACGCTGATTGGTCCGCTGGATCGCATCTTTACCCGCGTCGGTGCAGCTGACGATCTCGCCTCCGGGCGCTCAACCTTTATGGTTGAGATGACCGAGACCGCCAACATCCTGCACAACGCCACTGAAAACAGTCTGGTGCTGATGGATGAGATTGGACGCGGCACCTCGACCTACGACGGTTTATCGCTGGCCTGGGCCTGCGCCGAAAACCTGGCAAACCGCATCAAGGCGATGACGCTGTTTGCCACCCACTACTTCGAGCTGACAACATTGCCGGAAAAAATGGAAGGCGTGGTCAACGTCCATCTGGATGCGGTTGAGCATGGCGACACCATTGCCTTTATGCATAGCGTTCAGGAAGGTGCAGCGAGCAAAAGTTATGGTCTGGCCGTAGCCGCCCTGGCCGGCGTGCCTAAAGAGGTGATTAAGCGGGCGCGCAACAAGCTGAAAGAGCTGGAAACCGTTTCAAATCACTCGGCATCATCAACGGTAGATGGTTCTCAGCTGCCGCTGCTGGTTGAAGAGACCTCGCCTGCCGTGGAAGCGCTTGAGGCACTGGATCCGGATACGCTGACACCGCGTCAGGCGCTCGACTGGATTTACCGGCTTAAATCACTGGTGTGATAGCACGCCGCGTCGTGTGAACGCACGGTGCGGCGCTGGCATTCTTCTGTAAATCACTTTTCTGCAGGCATAAAAAAAACGGTGGTCTTCACCACCGCTTTTTGCATTCTGACTCAGACCATCTTACAGACGATTATTCACGAAACAGTGCTTCAATGCTGAGGCCCTGCGCCTGCAGGATTTCTCGCAGACGGCGCAAACCTTCAACCTGAATCTGACGTACACGCTCACGGGTTAAGCCGATTTCACGACCCACATCCTCAAGCGTTGCCGCTTCATAGCCCAACAGGCCGAAACGACGTGCCAGCACTTCACGCTGCTTGGCGTTCAGTTCGAACAGCCATTTGACGATGCTTTGTTTCATATCATCGTCCTGCGTGGTGTCTTCAGGGCCGTTGTCTTTCTCATCGGCCAGAATATCCAGCAGCGCTTTTTCAGAATCACCGCCCAATGGCGTATCAACTGAGGTAATGCGTTCGTTGAGACGTAACATACGGCTTACGTCCTCAACAGGTTTATCAAGCTGATCGGCGATCTCTTCCGCACTCGGCTCATGGTCGAGCTTGTGGGAAAGTTCACGCGCAGTTCGCAGATAAACATTCAGTTCTTTCACAATGTGAATCGGCAGACGAATGGTACGGGTTTGATTCATGATCGCCCGTTCAATGGTCTGACGAATCCACCAGGTAGCATAAGTTGAGAAACGGAACCCGCGCTCGGGGTCAAATTTCTCAACGGCACGAATCAGGCCGAGGTTACCTTCTTCAATCAGGTCAAGCAGAGCTAAACCACGATTGCTGTAACGACGGGCAATTTTCACTACCAGGCGTAAGTTACTTTCGATCATGCGGCGACGGGAAGGGATATCACCCCGCAATGCACGGCGAGCGAAGAAAACTTCTTCCTCTGCCGTTAACAACGGAGAATAGCCAATCTCCCCAAGATAGAGCTGCGTCGCATCTAATACACGCTGCGTCGCACCCTGTGATAGCAACTCTTCTTCCGCTACGTCGCTATCACTGGCTTCGTTTTCAACGAGTGCCTTCTCGTCAAAAATTTCAGCTCCGTTCTCATCGAATTCCGCGTTCTCATGTAACTCGTTTACTTTCAGCGTATTCTGGCTCATAAGCGGCTCCTACCCGTGATTCCAGGGCAGAACATAAACCTGTTTTGTTCTGCCGGATTATCGCTGCGGTAAATAACGCAACGGGTTTACGGATTTCCCCTTGTAACGAATTTCAAAGTGTAATCTGACTGAACTGGTTCCGGTGCTACCCATGGTAGCGATCTTTTGCCCCGCCTTAACTTCCTGTTGTTCCCGGACCAGCATTGTATCGTTGTGGGCGTAGGCGCTCAGGTAATCATCGTTGTGTTTAATGATGATTAAATTACCGTAACCCCGGAGTGCGTTACCTGCGTAAACCACTCGTCCTGAAGCAGTGGCAACCACAGATTGTCCGCGTGTCCCGGCGATATCGATACCTTTATTGCCACCTTCGGCGGCAGAGAAGTTATCGATAATCTTCCCGTCAGTCGGCCAGCGCCAGCTTCCGACCGGCGTTGAACTGTTGGTAGTACTGCTAACCGTTGGGGGTGCGGCAATCACCGGAGCTGTTGTCGTTGCAACATTTGCTCCTTTCGAAGGCAACAATTTGCTGCCACCCGAATTACCTGAATCATCAGAATACGTAATAACAGGTTGCTGTGCAACAGCAGGCGATTTAATTTGTGGCGCGGCCGGAACGCCGCCCTGTGTTGCATCAGCAACGGTAATGGGATTGCCACCGGTAATCGGCTGACCCGATCCATTACCAATCTGTAAAGTCTGACCTACATTCAGGCTATATGGCGCGGCAACGTTATTGCGCTGGGCTAAATCACGGAAATCATTGCCGGTAATCCAGGCAATGTAAAACAAGGTGTCTCCGCGCTTAACGGTATACGTTTCACCGGAGTAGCTACCCTTAGGAATATTCTGATAACTGCGGTTGTACACTATCCGGCCGTTCTGCGTCTCAACATTACTGTTGGTACTAATCATTCCACCATTGCTGGGAACAGATGCTGAATTTCTGCTTAACATTTGTCCCTGAGACGGCGCGGCAGGAACACCACCCGAAACCGGGCCTGCGCTAGCCTGGCTGTTGATCATGCCACCATCATCGCCAACGCGACTGATGGGAGCCTGTGAGTTGTCGCCGGAGCTGCAGCCTGCCAGCCAGAATCCTGCCAGTGAAAGTGCCGCCAGACGGCGTAACTGAAAAAGTGTGCTTCCCGTGCTCATTAATCCCCCGTGATGGCAACGCTGATCTATCTGTTTCACTGTACCGGCCAGCAGAATGCTCTGCGTGGCGCGATAAAATCTGTGTTTTCGTTGAATAAACTGGATAGTAACAATATCAACCAGGTGGTGCCATGAAACAGTTGTGAAGAAATACGAAGAGAGTCAGGCGAGATCGCCCTGCACCAGCGGAACAAAACGCACCGGTTCAATGATCTCTTCCGTGACTTCTGCGCCCTGGCGACGCAGGCGCTTCAGTACCTGCTGATCTTCCCCAACCGGCAGCACCATAATGCCGCCTTCTGCCAGTTGTGCTATCAGCGCAATCGGAATTTCCGGTGGAGCGGCGGTAACAATAATGGCATCGAATGGACCGCGAGAAGGCCAGCCCTGCCAGCCATCGCCATGACGGGTTGAGACATTATGCAGATCCAGCTGTTTCAGACGACGTTTGGCCTGCCATTGCAGCCCTTTGATGCGTTCCACTGAATAAACATGATCTACCAGATGGGCAAGAATCGCTGTCTGATACCCGGAACCCGTACCAATCTCCAGTACACGCGAATGCGGATTCAGGCCGAGTAACGCGGTCATCCGCGCGACCATATAGGGCTGTGAGATCGTCTGACCAGAGCCGATAGGCAAGGCCACATTGTCCCACGCTTTATGCTCGAACGCCTCGTCGATAAACCGTTCGCGTGGCACCTCGCTGATGGCTTTCAGCAGGTTCTCATCATCAATACCCTGCTGACGCAGTTGTGACAGCAGTGTCTCAATACGCCGATTCACCATGCCAGGTTCACCTCAGCTTTAGCCAGCCAGTCACTGAGCACGTTCTGCGCGCTGTGCGCCGTTAAATCGACATGCAGTGCGGTCACAGAAACGTAGCCCTGATCCACGGCGGCAAAGTCCGTATCCGGGCCCGCATCCAGTTTTTCGCCCGGCGGGCCAATCCAGTAGAGGGTATTGCCACGCGGATCCTGCTGTGCAATGACCTGATCCGCCGGATGGCGACTGCCACAGCGTGTCACGCGGATGCCTTTAAGTTCGGCCAGCGGCAGATCGGGGACATTGATGTTGAGAATGCGGCCGGTGCGCAGCGGTTCATGCGTCAGCGCCCTGAGGATTGCGCAGGTCACCGCTGCCGCGGTGGCGTAGTGCTGATGACCGTTAAGTGAAACCGCTATCGCCGGTAAACCAAGATGCCGCCCTTCCATCGCCGCCGCCACCGTGCCGGAGTAGATGACATCATCACCCAGATTGGGGCCGGCATTGATGCCTGACACGACAATGTCAGGACGCGGCTGCATCAGCGTATTCACCCCCAGATAGACGCAATCGGTCGGTGTGCCCATCTGAACCGCGATATCGCCGTTTTCATGGGTGAAAGTACGCAGGGGTGTTTCCAGCGTTAAGGAGTTAGAGGCACCGCTTCGGTTACGATCGGGAGCAACAACCTGCACGTCAGCAATCTGCCGCAGAGCGTTTGCCAGAGTCTGAATGCCTGGCGCATGAATGCCGTCATCGTTGCTGAGCAATATCCGCATTTCGTTCTGACCTTTTTTTATTCGACTGGTCGCCGTGACTGAACCTGTTTGAACGGCATGGCAACAGGTGATGAATGAACAGCGATTTTTGCATTCTAGCGAGGCACGCAAGGAAGTGGTAGGCGTAAATCACACGACGGTGGGGGTTTGCCGCAACATTACCTACAAGTCGGGTCATGTTGCAGCGAAGATTACTCATCAGGCTGATCGGGCGAATCCGTTTGAGTCAGCAGCTCCCGGACCACGCTGGTGGCAAAGCTACCCGCAGGCAGCCAGAACGACAGTTCCAGCGTGACGTCATCCCACCAGCTCCACTGCATATCGCGCGGCACCACCAGCATAGCGCGGCGGGCTGCATCGACCTTCTCACGTTCAATTAATTCCAGTAGCAGCGACTCATCCGCCAGCGCCTGCTGTTCAAAGGCCAGCGCGTCAGCCTGCGGGCCAGGCTCGCCGCGTCCGGGCAGCGGCGCGGTAATGCGCAGCTCATGCTGTTCAACCCGGCGCTGTGACTCTGCGAGTTCATCAGGCTGGGCGACAAACCAGCTGCCACGGCCAGTCAGCTGCAAAGCATCGCCGTTGAGCACCTGCGTCAGGCTGCCCTGCTGTTGCAGACGCGCACTGGTCACCTGATTAAACAGCACACTGCGCGCGGCAGAAAGCATCAGGCTGCGCTTGTTGCGGTCGCGAATAATAATCTCATTGCGCGCCCACTTCTCCGCCATCACCAGGTTATTGCCGCCGCGACCAAAACGCTGTTCACCAAAATAGTTGGGCGCACCCGCATCGCGAATCTGCGCCAGACGCGTTTCAACCGCATCGCGATCGCTGATCTGGCGGATAACCAGCCGGAACGCATTTCCAGCCAGTGCGCCGATGCGCAGCTTACGCTTGTGGCGCACCACCTGCAGGATGTCGACGCCCTCAAGCGAAAAACCGCGCAGATCGGGCATCGCATTACCTGGCAGACGGAAACAGAGAGTCTGCTCCGTTACCGCATGGCGGTCTTTCATCCCGGCATAGCTTATATCGCGCTGATGAATACCAAGATACTTAGCCAGCGCCTCCGCCACAAAGCGGGTATTGGCCCCGACCTTACGGATACGCACCAGCAGATGCTCACCTTCCCCATCCGCACTATACCCGAGGTCTTCCACCACCACGAAATCTTCCGGGTTGGCTTTGAGCACGCCGGAAGCGACGGGCGTGCCGTGCAGGTAATTCAGCGTCATTGGCTGTCAGCTTTCAGGACTAGCGCGACCGCTTCACAGGCGATGCCTTCGCCGCGCCCGGTAAAGCCGAGCTTCTCGGTAGTGGTCGCTTTGACGTTGACCGCATCCATGTGGCAGCCTAAATCTTCTGCGATGTTAATACGCATTTGTGGCACGTGCGGCAGCATTTTTGGAGCCTGAGCAATAATCGTGACGTCGACATTACCGATACGATAGCCTTTGGCTTCGATACGACGCCAGGCTTCTCGCAGCAGGCCGCGGCTGTCCGCCCCTTTAAAGGCCGGATCGGTGTCGGGAAACAGCTTGCCGATATCACCCATTGCCACTGCGCCCAACAGCGCGTCAGTCAGTGCATGCAGCGCCACATCGCCATCCGAATGGGCGATAAAACCGTGTTCAAACGGGATCCGCACACCGCCAATCACTAACGGACCTTCTCCGCCAAAGGCGTGAACGTCAAAACCGTGACCGATACGCATCATGCGCTCTCCTTTAATTGAATCTGACTCAGATAAAAAGCCGCCAGCGCCAGATCTTCTGGCCGGGTGACTTTGATGTTATCACTGCGTCCGCTGACTAACAGCGGATGGTAGCCGCAATACTCCAGTGCCGACGCTTCATCGGTGATGGTTGCGCCTTCTGCCAGCGCCCGCGTCAGACAGGCAGTGAGCAGCGCATGAGGGAAAAATTGCGGCGTTAAGGCGTGCCAGAGATCGTCGCGTTCCACGGTATGCGCCACCGCGGCTTTGCCCGGCTCGCCCCGCTTCATCGTGTCGCGCACGGGCGCAGCAAGAATCCCGCCTACGTGGCTCTGTTCGCGCACGTTGAGCAGTTGCTGGAGATCGTCGGGATGCAGACAGGGACGCGCAGCGTCATGGACCAGCACCCAGGCGGAACCCTGTGCGGCCTGGAGTCCGGCCAGCACCGATTCGGCACGGGTCTCTCCACCTGTGACCCTGACCACGCGCGGATCGCGTGCCAGCGGCAGGGAAGCAAAGTGCTCGTCATCGGGGCTAAGGGCAACAATCACCTGTCTGATGGCGGGATGGGAAAACAGACGTGCAATGCTGTGTTCCAGAAGGGTGTGCTGACCAATTGTCAGATACTGCTTCGGACAGGTTGCCTGCATGCGGCTGCCGATCCCGGCAGCAGGCACCACGGCAATCACATCCGCAAGGGAGGCCAGAGTGTTCATGTTTTTATCGTTGTTGGTTTTGCGCTGCTTGTTGCGCGTTGCGTTTGTTCTGGTCAGGCACCAGACGATAGAAAGTCTCACCAGGCTTAATCATGCCCAGTTCATTGCGTGCACGCTCTTCGATCGCTTCCGAGCCGCCATTGAGGTCATCAATTTCGGCAAACAGCTGATCGTTTCGCGATTTCAGTTTGGCATTGTTTGCCTGTTGCACCGCGACATCATCATTGACGCGCGTATAGTCATGGATGCCATTTTTCCCCAGCCACAACGAATATTGCAGCCAGCCTAGCAGCACCAATAACAGTAACGTCAGTTTTCCCATCCCGCCCCCTAAAAACGGCCCAATCATCCCATAACTTTGCACAGGACTCCACACCAGCCGCGAAAATGGCATGCTTTGCTGCGCGTATGCGCAAAATATGAATGAGTACCGATTCTGGCGGGAAAAGATTTGTAACCTGCCGATGCGTTTGCACATCAGCACAGGCGCAGTGATGGCTTACCAGCCGGAGAGAAATGAGAACATTAACCAGAAGAGCGTGACCACCATAATCACGGTGGCAAGCGCGGCCCAGAGCCACTGCCCGCTCAGCAGCGTATTCAGTGCAATACCTGTAACCACGGCGACCGGCAACAACGCCAGAAAGAATGGCCAGGTATAGAGAAAGAAAAACAGCGTGTTAGAGCCGAACAGCAGGAAAGGGATCGCCAGCGCACACCAATAAGCAAGAAAACCGATAACGCCGCCCGGCAGCAGTGAGCGTGGCTCATCCGGGGCTGAGTCATCTTTACGGGCGAGCATCGGGGTAATGTTCTGCATAGGCATCCTGTTGGCACGAGGGCGGCAGATCAGACGATCTGCCGCTGTCTCTTCAGGATCTGATGATATCGCGGTCGCGCAGCAGGTCTAACAATTGGGCGGCCAGTTTTGTAACCAATTGTTCGCCATCCAGCTGGATTTCCGGGCTGTCTGGTGCCTCATAGACGCTGTCGATGCCGGTGAAATTACGCAGCTCACCAGCTCGCGCTTTGCGATATAACCCTTTCGGATCGCGCGCTTCACATACCGCTAGCGGCGTATCGACAAACACTTCGATAAACTGCCCTGGCTCCAGCAGATCCCGCACCATCTGACGCTCGGCGCGATGCGGCGAAATAAAGGCGGTGAGCACTACGAGCCCGGCATCCACCATCAGTTTCGCGACTTCACCGACCCGGCGAATGTTCTCTTTACGGTCATCATCGCTGAAACCGAGGTCACGACAGAGGCCGTGACGCACATTGTCACCATCCAGCAGATAGGTGCTGACGCCGATACGGTGCAGCGCCTGCTCCAGCGCACCGGCAACCGTAGATTTCCCCGAGCCCGAAAGCCCGGTGAACCATAGCACCACGCTCTGATGGCCGTGCTGCTGCTCGCGAGAAGCGCGTGTTACCGGATGGTCATGCCACACCACGTTATCATCGTGCTGCGCCATTATTGACCGCCCAGCAGGTCGCGCGCGTTCCAGTGTGGGAAGTGACGACGCACCAGCGCATTCAGTTCCAGCTCAAACGCACTGAACTCACCGCTGTTAACCGGGGCATCATGGTTTGGCTGATGGATCATGCCGGCACCCACGGTAACGTTGGTCAGGCGATCGATAAAGATCATGCCGCCGGTTACCGGGTTCTGCTGATAGCTGTCGAGCACCATCGGTTCGTCAAAGGTGATTTCAATGCGACCAATACCGTTCAGCGGCAGCGAATCGACCTGACGCGTCTCCAGTGAGTTGATCTCCACCTGATGCAGCACTTTCTCAACGCGACCACGCGTTTTCTTACCGGCGATTTTCAGGTCATAGCTCTGACCGGCCTGCAGCGGCTGTTCCGCCATCCAGACCACATCAACGCTGGCAGACTGCACCGCAGCCAGCGCTTCGCTGGCATCGACCAGCAGATCGCCACGGCTGATATCAATCTCATCCTGTAGTACCAGGGTGATCGCTTCACCTGCACCCGCTTCCTGCAGATCGCCATCAAAAGTCACAATGCGGGCAATGGTCGACTCCACACCAGACGGCAGCACTTTTACGCGCTGGCCGACCTGCACGCTGCCCGACGCCAGCGTACCGGCATAGCCACGGAAATCCAGGTTGGGACGGTTGACATACTGCACCGGGAAACGCATCGGCTGATGATCGACAACGCGCTTCAGCTCCACGGTTTCCAGTACATCCAGCAGGGTCGGGCCGCTGTACCACGGCATAGTCTGGCTGGCGGAAGCGACGTTATCCCCTTCCAGCGCTGACATCGGCACAAAGCGGATATCGAGGTCTTCCGGCAACTGGGCAGCAAAGTCGAGGTAATCCTGTTTGATCTGCTCGAAGCGTGCCTGATCGTACTCCACCAGGTCCATCTTGTTAATCGCCACCACCAGGTGCTTGATCCCCAGCAGCGTTGAGATAAAGCTGTGACGGCGGGTCTGATCCAGTACGCCCTTACGCGCATCGATCAGCAGGATCGCCAGATCGCAGGTTGACGCGCCGGTCGCCATGTTGCGGGTGTACTGCTCATGCCCCGGCGTATCCGCGATAATGAATTTACGCTTTTCGGTCGAGAAGTAGCGGTAGGCCACATCAATCGTAATGCCCTGCTCACGCTCTGCCTGCAGGCCATCCACCAGCAGCGCCAGATCGAGCTTCTCGCCCTGGGTGCCGTGACGTTTACTGTCGTTGTGCAGTGAGGAAAGCTGATCTTCATAGATCTGACGGGTATCGTGCAGCAGACGCCCAATCAGGGTACTTTTTCCATCGTCGACGCTGCCGCAGGTCAGAAAACGCAGCAGGCTCTTATGCTGTTGAGTGGTCAGCCAGGCTTCAACGCCGCCCTGGTCGGCAATCTGTTGTGCAATTACGGTATTCATCTGGCGTCTCCTTAGAAATAACCCTGACGTTTTTTCAGTTCCATCGAACCGGACTGATCGCGATCGATCATGCGGCCCTGACGCTCGCTGGTGGTGGAAACCAGCATCTCTTCGATGATCTCCGGCAGCGTCTGCGCCTCAGACTCTACCGCGCCGGTCAGCGGCCAGCAGCCGAGCGTACGGAAACGGACCATCCGTTCGGTGATCTCTTCACCCGGCTGCAGGTTGATGCGATCGTCATCGATCATCATCAGCATGCCATCACGCTCCAGCACCGGACGCGGTGCGGCGAGATAGAGCGGCACGATCTCGATGTTTTCCAGGAAGATGTACTGCCAGATATCCAGTTCGGTCCAGTTCGACAGCGGGAAGACGCGGATGCTTTCACCCTTGTTGATCTGACCGTTGTAGTTGTGCCACAGCTCAGGGCGCTGGTTTTTCGGATCCCAGCGATGGAAGCGGTCACGGAATGAGTAGATACGCTCTTTGGCGCGTGACTTCTCTTCATCACGACGTGCGCCGCCAAAGGCTGCATCAAAACCATATTTGTTCAGCGCCTGCTTCAGCCCTTCGGTTTTCATGATGTCAGTGTGTTTGGCACTGCCGTGAACAAAGGGGTTGATGCCCATCGCCACGCCTTCCGGGTTGCGGTGAACCAGCAACTCTGCGCCCATCGCTTTCACGGTGCGGTCGCGAAATTCGTACATTTCACGGAATTTCCAGCCGGTATCCACATGCAGCAACGGGAAGGGCAGCGTGCCTGGGTAGAAGGCTTTACGCGCCAGATGGAGCATGACCGAGGAGTCTTTGCCGATGGAGTACATCATCACCGGATTGCTGAACTCCGCCGCCACTTCGCGAATGATGTGGATACTCTCCGCCTCCAGCTGACGCAGATGAGTGAGTCGTTTTTGGTCCATGATTTTCCCTCAAGCCAGATTGACAACGGCGGACTCGCGAGTCCCCTGCTGTGCTGAATGTTTAAACCAGGCGAGTTGCCCGTGCAGATTAACCACCTCTCCAATCACCAGCAGCGCCGGAGTAGGTGCCGAGGCGGCCAGCGCCTCAAGTTGTTCTAAGGTGCCGGTCAGCACCTGTTGATCCTGACGGGTGCCGCGACTGATCACCGCCACGGGCGTTGAAGGCGCGCGACCGTGCTGAATCAGCGCTGCGCTGATAGCGGCTGCTTTAACCGTGCCCATGTAGATCGCCAGCGTCTGACGCGCACGCGCCAGCGATGGCCAGTCAATGTCATCCCCATCGGGACGGCAGTGACCGGTAATAAACATTACGCTCTGTGCGTAGTCGCGATGGGTCAGCGGAATCCCGGCGTAGGCCGTCGCACCGGCAGCCGCGGTGACGCCCGGTACCACCTGGAACGGAACGCCCGCCTGCTGTGCCGCCTGCAACTCTTCGCCGCCGCGGCCAAAGATAAAGGGATCGCCGCCTTTGAGGCGGACAACGCGTTTACCTTTCAGCGCCAGTGAAACCAGCAACTGATTAATCTCTTCCTGCGGTAACGTATGCGCGCTGGCGCGTTTACCGACGCAGATGCGATCGGCATCGCGGCGTACCAGATCCAGCACCTCTTCGCTGACAAGGTGGTCGTAGAGCACCACATCGGCTAACTGCATTACCTGCAGGCCACGCAGTGTCAGCAGGCCGCTGTCGCCCGGCCCGGCGCCCACCAGAAAAATTTCGCCCTGACGGGTCGGCTCTTCCTGCAGTTCACGGTCCAGCGTGCGTTTCGCCTCTTCGACGTTACCCGCTGACATCTCACTGGCGAACCGGCCGTTAAAAGCCCGTTCCCAGAAGCGTCGGCGGTCAGACATCCGGCTGAAGCGCTGTTTGACTTTATCGCGCCAGAGCCCAGCCACTTCCGCCATCTGACCAAGACTGGCGGGCAGCAGCGTTTCGATTTTTTCGCGCAGCATGCGTGCCAGCACCGGTGCGGTGCCGCTGGAGGAGATCGCCACCACCAGCGGTGAGCGGTCAACAATCGACGGGAAGATAAAGGTGCATTTTGGCTGGTCGTCGACCACGTTAACCAGCTTATGCCGTGCGTTAGCGGCTTCAAAAACCTGGGTGTTGAGAGCGTTATCGTCGGTGGCGGCAATCACCAGGAAAACGCCATCCAGCTGGGACGGATCAAACGCGGTCGCCACCCACTCCAGCTCCTGCTTATCCAGCAGTTCCTGAAGTTCAGGGCAGAGTTCACGAGAGGCGATCAGAACGCGCGCACGCGCACGACGCAGCAGTTCAATTTTTCGCGACGCAATATCTCCACCGCCGACAACCAGAACCGGGCGGCCAGAGAGATCGGCAAAAAGAGGCAAATAATCCACGTTAACCCTGATGATTTAACTTTGTATTAACGCGACTATACGTCGCTGGGTTTATCCAGATGAAATTACGAATTGGAATGAGTAGTTACCGAATGGAATAACGACGCCGCAAAGCACAGAACAATTTGTTCTTAGCAGATGTATTTAATGACTTTTTCGTGAACAGGTTCACACATTCAAGCCCGCGCCTGCGTCGGCAAAAGCAGATAAGTGCCAGCGATAAATGTACGTTCGTGCTTTCGCACAGCGCAGCGCCCGATTCCACTAACCAGCTCGCAGAACAAAAGGAGTATAATGCGCGCGGCATGAGCTGGCCCTGGCCCGCATGCCTGTTGGCTCCCGGATAATGAAAAAAAAGGATGCACTATGTTTTGTTCCCTCCGCCTGAGGGTCGCGACAGTTTTGTTTAGCGCACTCATTTCCCCGCTGGCCCTGGCCGCGCCAGCGGGTCAGTTTGCCGAACAGCAGGTCCGGCACATCGCCACCTATTTTCCTGGCCGGATGAGCGGAAGCCCGGCTGAGCTGATGGCTGCTGACTATCTGCAGCAGCAATTTACCGCGCTGGGGTATAAAACCGATACCCGCCAGTTCAACACCGGCTATAAATGGCAGGAGGATGACGGCACGCAGCGCTGGCATAAGCTCACGGCCACCTCGGTGATAGCCGCGCGTGCAGGCAGCGTGCCGCAGGAGATTCTGATCGTGGCACATCTGGATACCTGGACGCCGCAGAACAGCAGCCAGGTCCATCATAATCTGGGCGGCTTACGTCTGCAGGGCGTCGACGATAATGCGTCGGGTCTTGGCGTGATGCTGGAGCTGGCGCAGCAGCTGAGTCGTAAACCCCTGCACTACGGCATCCGCTTTGTGGCGCTCAGCGCCGGAGAAACCGACCTGCACGGCATGGATGATTATGTTGAGCGGATGAGCACGCGTGAGAAGAAAAATACGCTGCTGGTCATCGATCTCAATAGCCTGATCACCGGCGATCATCTCTATTTCAACAGCGGCATGAACACGCCCCGGGCGGTGCGCAAGCAGACCAGCGATCGTGCGCTGCTACTGGCACGTCAGCTGGACATTCCCGCTGCCAGCCACCAGCTGAATCGCAACGACTTCAACGGTCTGAATGCCTTCGACAGGGCGGGCTTTCCGCTGCTGGATGTCACCGCCAGCAACTGGACGCTGGGGAATAAAGATGGCGCACTGCAGCGTCATCGCAGCCACCACTTTCCTGATGGCGTGACCCGTCATCAGACTGACCTGGATAATCTGAGCTATCTCGACCGCTGGCTGCCGGGCCAGATAGCGCTGCGAACCCGCGACAGCGTGCGCGTGCTGCTGCCGTTGATCAGCGAACTGACCAATCCTAAAGTGTGAGGATCTGACATGTACGTGGTCTTTCTGAATTATGTTCGTCCGCTAGAAGAGGTTGAAGCGCTGCTGGCAGGCCATATCGACTGGCTCGATCGCTATTTTGAGGCGGGCTTTTTTATTGCCGCGGGACGTAAAGATCCACGCACGGGCGGCATGCTGCTGATCAGGGAGATGGAACGTGAAAAGCTGGATGCGATCTTAGCGGAAGATCCGTTTGTCGCGGTGGCAGAGTATGAGGTGACGAAGGTGAATGTGACTCGCGAAGCGGAGGCGTTTGCCGGATTAAAAGGTGTTTAGCTTCCTGACTGACTGCGCGAAGACATTCTCTCCCCCTCGTGGGGGAGAGAAGAACGGCATCAGCCTTCGTGCAGACCACACTCGCGCTTGAGACCGAAGAAGCGTGTCTCTTCTTCTGCCATACCCGGCTCCCACTTGCGGGTGGTGTGGGTATCGCCCACCGAAAGGTAGCCTTCATCCCACAGCGGATGGTACTTCAGCTTGTGCTGCTCCAGATACTGATGAATCTGGCGGTTATCCCAGTCGATAATCGGCAGCAGCTTGAAGACGCCTCGCTGCACGCCCAGCACCGGCAGATTCGCCCGGCTGCCGGACTGGTCGCGGCGCAGGCCGGCAAACCAGGTCTGCGCGCCCAGGGTTTCAATGGCGCGATTCATCGGCTCGACTTTGTTGATCTCGTTATATTTCTCAATCCCCTCGACGCCCTGCTCCCACAGTTTGCCGTAGCGCGCTTCCTGCCAGGCCGGTGAGGTTTCGGCGCGGAACACTTTGAGGTTGAGATTGAGCTGGTCTGCCAGCTCATCAATAAAACGATAGGTCTCCGGGAACAGATAGCCGGTGTCGGTCAGGATCACCGGAATATCGGGCTGCTGACGCGTCACCAGATGCAGCGACACCGCCGCCTGAATACCGAAACTGGAGGAGAGCACGTAGGCGCCCGGTAAATTCTCCAGCGCCCAGCTGACCCGCTCTTCCGCTGATGACTTCTCCAGCTGTGCATTGGTCGCGGCCAGCGCCATCGCACGCTGGACTTTGGACATCTCATTCAGTGCTGCGAGGTCGGGCTGACTCATTTTACTTCCTCCCAGAAGTCGCGTGCCGGGTCCAGCACCGGCGCAACAATGCCTGCGCGGATGGTGAAGTCACCAAAGCCTTCAGCGGCCTGGCGCTCGGTGGCCCAGCGTCCCACCAGCTCATCAATGGTGGCGAGAATTTCGCTTTCGTTAATGTTTTCACGATACATACGGGGAATACGCGTTCCGCTGCGGTTTCCGCCCAGATGCAGGTTGTAGCGGCCTGGCGCTTTACCCACCAGACCCAGCTCAGCCAGCATGGCACGGCCGCAACCGTTCGGACAACCGGTAACGCGTAACACTATGTGCTCATCGCCGACGCCATGCGCGTGCATGATGCCCTCGACTTTGGTCACAAACGCGGGCAGGAAGCGTTCGGCTTCTGCCATCGCCAGCGGACAGGTCGGGAACGCAACGCAGGCCATGGAGTTTTCGCGCTGTGGCGTCACATGATCCATCAAACCGTGTTCACGGGCGATCGCTTCGATCTGCGCTTTTTCACTTTCCGGCACGCCCGCCACAATCAGGTTCTGGTTGGCGGTGAGGCGGAAGTCGCCCTGATGGATTTTCGCAATTTCCGCGATGCCGCTTTTCAGTGGTCGGCCCGGATAGTCGAGCAGGCGACCATTTTCGATAAACAGCGTGAGGTGCCATTTGTTGTCGATGCCTTTGATCCAGCCAATGCGATCGCCACGGGTGGTGAACTCATACGGACGGATCGGCTCAAACGTCAGGCCAGCGCGTTTTTCAACTTCCGCTTTAAAGGTCTCGACGCCAACGCGTTCCAGGGTGTATTTGGTTTTGGCGTTTTTACGATCGGTACGGTTACCCCAGTCGCGTTGAGTGGTGACAACCGCCTCGGCAACATCAAGGATCTTCTCAACCGGGAAGTAACCAAATTCGCTGGCGGTACGCGCATAGGTTGCTTTGTTACCGTGCTCAATCGACAGGCCACCACCCACCAGCAGGTTGAAGCCCACCAGCTTGCCATTCTCGGCGACAGCGACAAAGTTCAGATCGTTGGCGTGCAGATCCACATCGTTATGCGGCGGGATCACTACTGTGGTTTTGAATTTACGCGGCAGATAGGTTTCACCGAGGATCGGCTCTTCGTCTGTTGTCGCGACTTTTTCTTTATCCCACCAGATCTCGGCATAGGCACGGGTGCGCGGCAGCAGATGCTCGGAGAGCTTCTTCGCCCACTCATACGCTTCCTGATGCAGCTCGGACTCAACCGGGTTCGAGGTACAGAGCACGTTACGGTTGACGTCGTTGGCGGTTGCCAGCGCATCCAGCCCCACTTCATGCAGCATCTGATGCGTCGGCTTGACGTTCTTCTTCAGAATGCCGTGAAACTGGAAGGTCTGACGGTTGGTCAGACGGATACTGCCATAAATGGTTTTATCGGTGGCAAATTTGTCGATGGCCAGCCACTGGGTCGGCGTAATGATGCCGCCCGGCAGTCGGCAGCGCAGCATCATGGCGTGGCGCGGCTCCAGTTTCTGCTCCGCACGTTCGGCACGAATGTCGCGATCGTCCTGCTGGTACATGCCGTGAAAACGGATCAGGAGGAAGTTGTCGCCGGTAAAGCCACCTGTCAGACCCTCTTCCAGATCTTCTTTGATGGTGCCGCGCAGATAGTTGCTCTGCTTCTTCAGGCGCTCAGCGTCGGTTAATTTACCTTCTACAACCAGCGGTCCAGGGTGTTTATCACTCATTAGTAAACGTCTCGCTGATAACGGCGCTCAATGCGCAGCTCACTTAAAAATTCGTCGGCCGTTTCACGATCCATTCCGCCGTGTTCGACCACCACATCCAGCAATGCCTGCTCGACGTCTTTTGCCATACGATTTGCGTCGCCACAGACATAAAGATGCGCGCCCTCTTCAATCCAGCGCCAGACTTCGGCCCCTTTCGCGCGGATCTTATCCTGTACGTAAATCTTCTCTGCCTGATCGCGTGACCAGGCGAGGTCGATATTCGTCAGCAGGCCATCCTTCACATATTTCTGCCACTCTACCTGATAGAGGAAATCGTCGGTGAAGTGCGGATTACCAAAGAATAGCCAGTTTTTACCGCTGGCACCGTCGTTGTCGCGCTGCTGCATAAAGGCGCGGAACGGCGCGATGCCGGTGCCCGGGCCAATCATGATTACCGGCGCGTCCGGATTAGCCGGCAGGCGGAAATTGTCGTTGTGCTCGATGAAGACGCGGACTTCGCCCTCTTCCTCAATGCGATCGGCCAGCCAGGTCGATGCACCGCCGCCGCGCTGGCGGCCTTCAATATCGAACCGCACGGCACCTACGGTGATGTGCACTTCGGTATCGGTTTCGGCCTGCGAAGAGGCGATAGAGTAGAGTCGCGGCGTCAGCGGTCGCAGCATGCCGGTCAGCTGATCTGCGGTGAGTTCAGCCGGAGCCAGACGGACCATATCCACAATCGGATAGTGCTGCGCATACTGCTGCAGCCTGGCTTTATCATCCACCAGCGACAGCAGCTCGGCGTTACGGGACAGCTGGGCGTACTGCGCCACGATCTGCGCGGTGTTCACCGTCAGCTCAAAGTGCTTCTGCAGCGCTTCAGCCAGCGGCAGGGTTTTGCCGTGAACCTCTACTGACTCATCGCCTTTCAGCCAGACCAGTTCCAGCAACTCACTGACCAGCGCCGCGTCATTTTCATACCAGACGCCCAGCGCATCGCCGGGCTGGTAGCGCAGACCGGAGTCGCCCAGATCGATTTCGATATGACGCACATCTTTGTCTGAGTCACGTCCGGTAATTTTCTGATTCACCGCCAGACTGGCGCTGAGCGGAGACTCTTTGCTGTAGGGACTGGTGGTAACTTCGTTGACGCTGCCTGCTGCTGTCGCCGCAGCCTGCGCCGGGGACTCAGTCGGCACGCGCTTTTTCAGAATCTCCGTCAGCGCACCGCGCCAGGCGCTGGCCTGCTCTGCATACTCGACATCCGCATCGACGCGATCCAGCAGGCGTTCACCGCCCAGCTCCGCCAGACGATTGTCAAAATCTTTACCCGCCTGACTAAAGAATTCGTAAGAGGTGTCGCCCAGGCCAAACACCGCAAAGGCGGCACCCTCCATTTTCGGTGCCTTCTTCGACATCAGGAATTTATGCAGCGCGACCGCCTCTTCCGGCGGCTCGCCTTCGCCCTGAGTCGAGGTCACGACCACCAGCATTTTTTCCTGGCCAATCTGCTTAAACTTGTAATCACCGGCATTCACCAGGTTTACGTTCAGCTTCGCAGCCAGCAGGTCATCACGCAGCTGCTCCGCCAGACGACGGGCGTTGCCGGTCTGAGAGGCGGAAAGCAGCGTGATGGCGGGAGCTTCAGCCGGAGCGGGCGCGGATGCTGTGCTGGCGACGGCGCTACCCGGCGTCTGCTCTACCCGGCCCCAGAAATAGCCTGACAGCCACGCCAGTTGAGTCGGGGAATAATCTGTCGTCGCCGCCTGTAAGCGGGCGAGTTGTTCCGGGGAGAGCGGAAGCAGTGAACCAGGTGCCTGAGTCGTCATCGCGTTAAAAATTCCAGTATCAGAAGTCCGGACCGTAAAGTGGCGGAAGAGTGCGTAGGTTACCGGTCCGTATATTAACGATTAAATACACCTTCGACATATCAAATAACCAAAATGACTAAGTAGTTTTTCTGATAGGACCAATCGTTAAAAGTGGTAAGCAAACAGGTGATTTATCAGTTAATTAGCTGGACACAATCTGGCAATCGGATGGGAAAGTATCGCTTTGTGCGGCGCGGGTGCGAAAAAAGCGGTAATCAGGTAGAATTCAGCGGTTTTTAAATGTCTGAGAACCACTATGTCTACCACCTTGTTTAAAGAGTTCCAGTTCGAAGCCGCGCACCATCTTCCGAATGTGCCGGCCGGACACAAATGTGGCCGTCTGCACGGTCATTCGTTCCTGGTTCGTCTGGAGATTACCGGCGAAGTGGATGCGCATACCGGCTGGGTTATGGATTTTGCTGAACTGAAGGGGGCGTTTAAGCCTCTGTACAATCGGCTGGACCACTACTATCTGAATGATATTCCTGGCCTGGAAAATCCCACCAGCGAAGTGCTGGCAAAATGGATCTGGGATCAGATGAAGCCGCAACTGCCGCTGTTAAGCGCGGTCATGATCAAAGAAACCTGCACCGCAGGCTGCGTTTACCGCGGCTAAGCCTGTCGGATCGAGCCTTTCGATCCGACGCTGTTTCGCTTCCATCCCGCATAAGCCCCGTCCCTGTGGTTAACCGCTCAGCAAACCCTTATCAGGCGATATTGAGATATTTATGGGTCTGCATCGACAGACGCCAGTTGCGTGCAATACAGGTTTCAATGCAGAGTCGGGTAGCATCGTCTTTGCGGCTGATAGGCTGCAGAGCGATAATTCGGGCTTTGGTGTCGTCAATCCCCGCCAGCAGCCCATCCAGTGCGTCCACATCACGCTGACGTGCCACCGGATGTTTAATTTCATCGGCCCGGCTCAGCGCCTGGGGCAGCACATCGTAGCCGCCGCGCATGTTGACCTTCGGCGAGACAGTCACCCAGGTCTGTTCGGAACAGTGGATCTCGTGAGTGCCGCTGGTTTCAATCTGGCACTGGAAACCGTGCTGTTCCAGAATTGTGGTTAACGGACGCAGGTCGTAAATCGCCGGTTCGCCACCGGTGATCACCACATGACGCGCCGTCCAGCCCTGCTGTTCGATGGTACGAAGCAGGGTCGCCGCATCGGCATCGCCCCAGGCGTCGCTCTCCACCGTTTTGATCAAAATATCGCCCAGCGACGTTTCCCGATCTGCCCGCTTTTCCCAGGTGTGTTTGGTATCGCACCAGCTACAGCCCACCGGGCAGCCCTGCAGGCGAATGAAAATAGCAGGCACGCCGGTATAGTAACCTTCGCCCTGCAGTGTCTGGAACATTTCGTTAATCGGGTAGAACATTTTTTACTCGTCTGGAGAAATCGGGGCGCTGATTATGCCAGCGTGTGCCGCACAACAACAGCTGCGCGACACGAAAAAGCAAAAGCCCCGCACAAGGCGGGGCTTTCAGCGTATGCGATGCCGCTTAACGCGACATCAGCACAGAGTCATTACTGACCTTTAACTTCTTTCAGACCGTTGAATGGCGCTTTAGAACCCAGCGCTTCTTCGATACGGATCAGCTGGTTGTACTTAGCAACACGGTCAGAACGGCTCATTGAACCGGTTTTGATCTGGCCCGCTGCAGTACCTACCGCCAGGTCAGCGATGGTTGCATCTTCAGTTTCGCCTGAACGGTGAGAGATCACGGCAGTGTAGCCCGCGTCTTTCGCCATTTTGATCGCAGCCAGGGTTTCGGTCAGAGAACCGATCTGGTTGAACTTGATCAGAATGGAGTTAGCGATACCTTTATCGATACCTTCTTTCAGGATTTTGGTGTTGGTCACGAACAGGTCGTCGCCCACCAGCTGGATTTTATCGCCCAGCACTTTGGTCTGGTAAGCGAAGCCGTCCCAGTCAGATTCGTCCAGGCCATCTTCGATAGAGACGATCGGATATTGTTTAGTCAGATCTTCCAGGAAGTGGGTGAACTCTTCAGAGGTGAACGCTTTACCGCCTTCGCCGGCCAGAACGTATTTGCCATCTTTGTAGAACTCAGATGCCGCACAGTCCATCGCCAGGGTGATGTCTTTGCCCAGCTCGTAGCCTGCTGCTTTTACCGCTTCAGCGATAACAGCCAGCGCTTCGGCGTTGGAACCCAGGTTAGGCGCGTAGCCGCCTTCGTCACCCACTGCCGTGCTCATGCCTTTGCTTTTCAGCACTTTTGCCAGGTTGTGGAATACTTCAGAACCCATACGGATAGCTTCTTTAACGTTAGAAGCGCCAACCGGCTGGATCATGAATTCCTGGATGTCGACGTTGTTGTCGGCATGTTCGCCGCCGTTGATGATGTTCATCATAGGCAGTGGCATAGAGTATTTGCCTGGGGTGCCGTTCAGCTCAGCGATGTGCTCATACAGCGCCTGACCTTTAGAAGCTGCAGCTGCTTTAGCCGCTGCCAGTGACACAGCCAGAATGGCGTTAGCACCGAAGTTAGATTTGTTCTCAGTACCGTCCAGATCGATCATGATCTTATCGATGTTCGCCTGATCTTTCGCGTCTTTGCCTTTTACCGCTTCAGCAATCGGACCGTTTACTGCAGCAACGGCTTTGGTTACGCCTTTGCCCAGGAAACGTGATTTGTCACCGTCACGCAGTTCCAGCGCTTCGCGTGAACCGGTAGAGGCACCTGATGGCGCAGCGGCCAGGCCTACAAAACCGCCTTCCAGATGCACTTCAGCTTCAACAGTCGGGTTACCACGTGAGTCGATAATTTCGCGACCGATGACTTTTACGATTTTGGACATTACGATTTTCCTCAGTACAAGTTAGTCAATCCTAAGACAGACAACGCGCGAAAAGTTCGCGCGCTGCCTGTGAAACTTACTTCGCTAAACGCTTCTGATGCTCATGCGCGGCTTTAACAAAGCCGGCAAACAACGGATGGCCGTCGCGCGGGGTCGAGGTAAACTCAGGGTGGAACTGGCAGGCCACAAACCACGGATGGTTCGGGATCTCGATAATCTCAACCAGTTGATCATCACCAGAGCGACCCGCTACGCGCAGACCGGCTGCTTCAATCTGCTTTAACAGCATATTGTTCACTTCATAGCGGTGGCGATGGCGCTCAACGATGGTGTCAGAGCCGTAGAGCTGGCGAACCTGGCTGCCCGGCGTTAACTGACACTGCTGGCTGCCCAGACGCATGGTGCCGCCCAGATCGCTCTGCTCGCTGCGGACTTCGACGTTGCCTTCTTCGTCACGCCATTCGGTGATTAATGCCACCACCGGGTATTTACAGTCTGGCACAAATTCAGTGGAGTTGGCGCCCGGCATGCCCGCGACATTGCGCGCGAACTCCATCAGCGCAACCTGCATGCCCAGACAGATGCCGAGGTACGGCACGTTGTTTTCACGTGCGTACTGTGCGGTCATCAGCTTGCCTTCCACACCACGGTAGCCGAAGCCGCCTGGGATCAGAATCGCATCCAGATCTTTCAGTAATTCGACACCGCGGGATTCAACATCCTGCGAATCGATCAGTTTGATGTTCACGGTGACGCGATTTTTCAGGCCACCATGTTTCAGCGCTTCGATGACGGACTTGTAGGCATCCGGCAGCTCAACATACTTGCCCACCATACCGATAGTGACTTCACCACCCGGATTGGCTTCTTCGTAGATTACCTGCTCCCACTCGGCCAGGTTGGCTTCCGGTGCATTCAGGTTGAAGCGCTTGCAGATATAGTCATCCAGGCCCTGCGACTTGAGCATGCCAGGAATCTTGTAAATGGAATCGACGTCTTTCAGCGAGATAACCGCTTTTTCAGGGACGTTACAGAACAGCGCGATTTTGGCGCGTTCGTTGGCCGGTACGGCACGATCAGAACGGCAAATCAGCACATCTGGCTGGATACCAATCGACAGCAGTTCTTTTACGGAGTGCTGAGTCGGTTTGGTTTTCACTTCACCGGCAGCCGCCATGTACGGCACCAGCGTCAGGTGCATATACATGGTGTGTTCGCGACCCACATCCACAGCCATCTGGCGAATCGCTTCCAGGAATGGCAGTGATTCGATATCCCCTACCGTACCGCCGATTTCGACCAGCACCACATCATGACCTTCACCGCCTTCAATAATGCGTTCTTTGATGGCGTTGGTGATATGCGGGATAACCTGAATGGTTGCGCCCAGATAGTCGCCACGGCGCTCTTTGCGCAGGACTTCTGAGTAGATACGGCCGGTGGTGAAGTTATTACGGCGCGACATTTTGGTGCGGATGAAGCGCTCGTAGTGACCCAGGTCGAGATCGGTTTCAGCGCCGTCATCAGTGACGAAAACTTCGCCGTGCTGGGTCGGGCTCATGGTGCCCGGATCCACGTTGATATACGGGTCCAGCTTCATGATGGTCACGTTCAGACCACGAGCTTCGAGAATGGCTGCGAGGGAGGCGGCGGCAATGCCTTTACCCAGAGAGGAAACGACCCCGCCGGTCACAAAAATATAATTCGTTGTCATGCTGAACCTGAGAGTTTAGGTTTAAAGACGGTGGAATAACCAGGACGGGAAAACAGTATACTGGAAACCGCTATCAGCCACAATTGATGAATCACAGCCATCCTCCAACGCATTGCTGCGTCCTAACATAGCGGATAGCTGCTAATGAAATGTTGATGTGCGTCACAAAGTTGCAGCCGCGCTGAAACGAGTAAGCACATATGGCGATTTTATGCACAGCGCTGGAATAATCAGCTTTTTTCCCCCAGTTTTACCTGCTGCCAGGCCGCTTCCATCTGCTCCAGCGTGGCGTCCGGCATGCTTAATCCCTGTGATGCGATGATCGCTTCGACTTCACGGAACCGGCGCTCGAACTTGTCATTCGCCTTTTGCAGCGCCGTTTCCGCTTTGCTGCCAAGATGACGCGACAGGTTAACCGTGGCAAACAGCAGGTCGCCAATCTCCTCTTCCAGCTTTTCACTGTCCACCACGCTCTGCTGCGCTTCGTGCATCACTTCATCAATCTCTTCATGCACTTTCGCCACCACTGGCCCCAGCGTAGTCCAGTCGAATCCCACATTGTGACAGCGCTTCTGAATCTTATGAGCACGCATTAGTGCGGGCAGGGCTTTAGGAATGTCGTCCAGTGCCGAATGCTGGGCTTTATCAGCCCGTTCGGCGGTTTTAATCGCTTCCCAGTTTTTCAGCACGTCACTGCTGGTTTCTGCCGTAGCATCGCCAAAAATGTGCGGATGACGGCGCTGCAGCTTGTCACTGATGGCGTGACAGATATCCTCAAAATTAAAGCGATCCTGTTCGCTGGCCATCTGCGCATAGAACACTACCTGAAAGAGCAGATCGCCCAGTTCGCCGCGCAGATCGTCAAAATCTTCGCGCTGAATGGCATCCAGCACTTCATAGGTCTCTTCCAGCGTATAGGGCGCGATAGAAGTGAAGGTCTGTTCACGATCCCACGGGCAGCCATGTTGGGGATCGCGCAGGGTTTTCATGATGCCAAGCAGTCGCTCAATAGCGTTCATTCAGATGGGTCCTTGAGTAATCAGATGACAGGCAACGGGCGAAGAGCCAAGGCGATCAACACTGACGGATGCGGTGAACAGCATCCGCCAGTGTGTTGGGGTGCAGAAAACGCCCGCGCAACCTCCGGTTGCCGGTTACCGCAGTGCAGCTGAATATCAGTGCAGGCGGCGGGCGTCAATAATATCAGAGACCTGGTTCAGGCGCGCCAGGACACGTCCCAGTACCTGATGGTTGTAGATCTCAATATCCATGTCGATGGTCGCCAGCTGCTTTTTAGTGTCGCTGCGGCTTGAGACGCCCAGCACATTCACTTTCTCGTTGGCGAGAATGGTGGTGATGTCACGCAGCAAGCCGCTGCGATCGTTGGCGGTAACGCGCACCACCAGCGAGTAACCGCTGGAGTAACTCTCGCCCCACACGGCATCGACGATACGTTCTGGCGCATGTGAAATCAGTTCAGAGAGCTGGTCGCAGTCGGCGCGGTGAATGGAGATGCCGCGCCCCTGGGTGATGAAGCCGACAATATCATCGCCCGGAATCGGCTGACAGCAGCGGGCAATATGATGCATCAGATTGCCCACGCCTTCGACGACGACGCGTCCACTCTCTTTGCGTGCGGGCTGCGAGTAAGATTTCTGGGTCAGCTGGCGCAGCGCTTCGCGATCTTCTTCTTCCGCACTCGGCTTATTCAGCTTCGCCTGCAGGAAGTTAACCATCTGGTTAAGACGAATATCGCCGCCGCCAATGGCCGCCAGCAGCTCTTCCAGTGAGGTCACGTTATAGCGCGGCAGCAGCAGTTTTTCCGCTTCACGCAGGCTGATATCGAGCTGATTCAGTTCGTTATCCAGAATCTGCCGTCCGGCGATAATGTTCTTGTCGCGATCCTGCTTGCGGAACCAGTTGTGGATCTTCGAGCGTCCACGGCTGGTGGTGATATAGCCCAGATTCGGGTTGAGCCAGTCGCGGCTCGGGTTCGGCTGTTTCTGGGTGATCACTTCAACCTGATCGCCCATCTGCAGCTGATAGGTGAACGGCACGATGCGGCCACCGATTTTTGCACCGATGCAGCGATGACCAATATCACTGTGAATATGGTAGGCGAAGTCGAGCGGCGTCGAACCGGCCGGCAGATCCACCACGTCACCTTTCGGGGTAAAGACGTAGACCCGGTCATCGAACACCTGACTGCGGACCTCTTCCAGCAGCTCGCCGGAGTCGGCCATCTCTTCCTGCCAGCTGATCAGCTTACGCAGCCAGGCAATACGCTCTTCGTGACCCGCTGCGCCGCGCGCGCTGCTGGAGGTTGGCCCCTCTTTATATTTCCAGTGCGCCGCCACGCCCAGCTCGGCATCTTCATGCATCTGGCGGGTACGGATCTGGATCTCCACCGTTTTGCCCTGCGGCCCTAACACCACCGTATGAATCGACTGATAGCCGTTGGGTTTGGGGTTAGCGACGTAGTCATCAAACTCACTGGGCAGATGGCGATAAAGCGTATGCACCGTGCCCAGCGCGCCGTAGCAATCCTGCAGGCGATCGGCCACGATGCGCACCGCCCGCACGTCAAACAGCTCATCGAAAGCCAGCGATTTTTTCTGCATCTTGCGCCAGATGCTGTAGATATGTTTCGGACGGCCATAGACTTCGGCGCGCACGCCCTCTTTGGCCATCTCTTTGCGCAGGTTGCTGACGAAGTTATCGATGTACTGCTCGCGGTCGATTCGGCGCTCATGCAGTAATTTAGCAATGCGCTTATATTCGTCGGGATGCAGGTAGCGGAAGCAGTAATCTTCCAGCTCCCATTTGAGCTGTCCAATACCAAGACGGTTAGCCAGGGGCGCATAGATGTTGGTGCTCTCTTTGGCGGCCAGCACCCGCTCATCTTCCGGCGCATCTTTCATTTCGCGCAGGTTCATGATGCGTTCGGCCAGCTTAAGCACCACGCAGCGGAAATCTTCCACCATCGCCAGCAGCATACGGCGGACGTTATCGACCTGTTCAGAGGCCATGGAGTCGTTGTGGATCGCTTTCAGCTGGCGGATGGCGTCCATATCGCGCACGCCGTGTACCAGCGAGACGATGCCTTTGCCGACGGCGGTTTCCAGCTCCTCTTCACTCACCACTTCATCGTTAGCCAGCGGGAAAATCAGCGCCGCACAGAGGCTTTCAATATCCATGCTGAGCATGGAGAGGATTTCCACCATCTCGATACCGCGCCACAGGAGCAGCGACTGATCGGGATGGCCCTGCGTCTGCGCTTCGCAGTAGCGCCAGGTCTCAGCAACGCGTTGACAGGATTGCGGGTTGGCAATACCGAGACTGGCGATCCACTGGTCGAGGGCGAAATCCCCCTCAGTATTTAAATGCGCACTTCTGACCGCAACCATAACCTCTCCTGCACAACGACATTCATCGCTTATGTTTTTCTGAACAGCACCATGGATTCGAGATGACGGGTATGTGGGAACATATCCAGCATCGCGACCCTTTCCAATTGGTAGCCTGCGGACAGCAATGTCTGACTGTCGCGGGCGAGTGTTGTGGGATTACACGAAACATAGACCACGCGTTCTGGTGCAAGTTTAACCACATGCGCCATGACGCCCGCAGCCCCGGCGCGTGCCGGATCGAGTAATACCTTGTTAAAACCCTGTGCCGCCCACGGCTGGCGCGACACCTCTTCTTCCAGATTATGCTGAAAGAAACTGACATTTTTAAGATTATTCAAATCAGCATTATACGCTGCCTGCCGCACTAATGCTGCAATCCCCTCCACACCAACGACATTTTGTACGAAGATTCCTACAGGAAGTGTGAAGTTTCCCATGCCGCAAAACAGATCCAGTACCCGGTCTTCCGGCTGCAGATCGAGCCAGGCGATCGCCTTCGCGACCATCTGCTGATTAACCGCATCGTTAACCTGAATAAAATCCTGTGGGCTGAAGGTGAGCTTAAGCTGGTGCGAGTGATAAAACGGCACCGACTCACTAAACGCAGTCAATGCTTCATCACCCGCATCCAGGAACAGCATCAGCTGATGCTTATGCGAAAACTGTTCCAGTTTTTCACGATCATCGGCATGCAGCGCATCAAGATGGCGCAGAATCATCAGCGGGCCGTTATCCGCCAGCACCAGTTCCACATGTCCGAGACGCCTGACGGCGCGCAACGCACTGAGGCACTGGTGCAGCGGAACCAGTAACGCTTCAAGTTCGGGCACTAAAACGGGGCAGTGCTGAATATCAACCAGATCGTTGCTGGCTTCCTGCCGGAAGCCCATCTGTAAGCGTTGCGCTTTATTTTGCCATTGCAGACCCAGACGGGCGCGACGGCGGTAGCCCCAGGGCTGACCGGCAATCACCTCGTCGACAGCCACGTTCTGTGCTGCGGCCTGGCTTAGCATCCGGCTCAGCGCCTGTGATTTGCTCTGCTGCTGCAGCGCCACATCGGCATGCTGCTGCTGGCAGCCGCCGCAGCGATCGTAGTGCGGGCAGCGCGGCGTGACGCGCTCCGGGCTGCGGCTAATCAGTCGTGTCACTTTCGCCCGGGCAAATTGACGTTTATCCTCTGTCAGCACGACCTCCGCCTGTTCACCCGGCAGAGCACCCGCGACAAAAAGGGTTTTGCCCTTGTGGTGCGCCACCCCCTGTCCGAACGGGTCGAGCTCCTCAATGGTGACGGTGATCCGTTGTTGCGTCGTCACGCGCTGTTTTGCAACGTAGAATTGCGCCATAGTGTTATTCATTCTCTTTATCGAAAACGGCCTGCATCGTTTTGTCGACAGCATGCACAGGGACGTTAATGCCGGAGTAGCCAGGCGACTATTATGACCAAATACAGCCTGCGGGCGCGAATGATGATTTTAATCCTGGCACCCACACTGATGGTTGGCCTGCTGCTCAGCTCCTTTTTTGTGGTGCACCGCTACAACGAACTGCAGCGTCAGGTGATCGATGCCGGAGCTAACATCATCGAACCCCTGGCGATCTCCAGCGAATACAGCATGACGTGGCACAACCGGGATGCCATGCGTGAACTGGTCAGCCTGCTGCACCGCCGCCATTCCGGCATCGTCCGGGCCATCTCGGTGTTTGATAATCACAATCAGCTCTATGTCACCTCTAACCACAAGCAAAACCTCAGCCTGCTGCAACAGGATGATATCCGCGCCCTGCCTGACGATGTCTCAATGGAGCGCCACGGCAGCATATTAATTCTGCGTACGCCGATTACCAGCGAGCGTTACGATGTGGATGAATTACCGGATGAAGATGCCAAGCCAGCGGGCAATCCGCTGGGCTATGTGGCGATAGAACTGGATTTGCAGTCGGTGCGGTTGCAGCAATACAAAGAGGTGTTTGTTGCCACGCTGATGCTGCTCTTCTGCCTCTGTCTCGCCATGCTGTTTGCCTATCGTCTGATGCGCGATGTCACTGGCCCGATCCGCAATATGGTCACCACCGTTGACCGCATCCGTCGCGGCCAGCTCGACAGCCGCGTTGAGGGCTACATGCTGGGTGAACTCAGTATTCTTAAAAACGGCATTAACGCGATGGCGATGTCGCTGACCGCCTATCACGAAGAGATGCAGCACAATATCGACCAGGCAACCTACGATTTAAGAGAGACGCTGGAGCAGCTGGAAATTCAGAACGTAGAACTCGATCTGGCGAAGAAACGCGCACAGGAAGCCGCGCGTATCAAATCTGAGTTTCTGGCCAATATGTCGCATGAGCTGCGAACGCCGCTCAATGGCGTGCTGGGCTTTACCCGGCAGATGCTGAAAACCCAGCTTCGCACTACCCAGCGCGACTATATGCAGACCATCGAACGTTCCGCTAACAACCTGCTCAGCATTATCAATGACGTACTCGATTTCTCGAAGCTGGAAGCGGGCAAGCTGATGCTGGAAGCGATCCCCTTCCCGCTGCGCGCCACGCTGGATGAAACCCTGGTACTGCTGGCGCCGTCGGCGCATGAAAAGGGGCTGGAGCTGACGGTGGTATGTGACAGCAGCGTACCGGACAACGTGATTGGCGATGCGCTGCGTCTGCAACAGATTCTGATCAACCTGATTGGTAACGCCATCAAGTTTACCGAGCAGGGTTACATCGGCATGCGCGTCGGCCAGCGGGTGATTACCCAGTCACGCGTCGAGCTGGAGATTCAGGTTGAGGACACCGGCATCGGCATCTCTGAGCAGCAGCAGACACAGCTGTTCCAGGCGTTCCGTCAGGCTGACGCCAGCATTACGCGCCGCCATGGCGGCACCGGGCTGGGTCTGGTCATCACCCAGAAACTGGTGCGGGAGATGGGAGGTGAAATTACCTTCAGCAGCCAGCCGGACCAGGGTTCGACCTTTGTGATTCGCGTGCAGCTCGATCTCAACCCCAATGCGCCCGGTATGCCTCGCGTGCTGGATGCGCTGTCCCATGCGCGCATTGCCTATGTGGAAGCGGATGCTAACGTTGCCAGCGCCGCGCTGGAGATGCTGAGCGCTACCCCATTGCAGATCGACTACAGCGAAACGCTGGAGGGACTGAAAGCGTCTCACTATCCGTTGCTGCTGATGGCGATGCCGGTCGATATCAGCCAGCCTGAACTGCTCAATGAACGCCTGATCAATGGGCTGCTGGATCGGGCAGACAACGTGCTGATGGCGCTCCCCAGCCCGATGATGTTGCTGGCTGATGAGCTGAAGGTACGCGGCATTGACGGCTGCATCGCTAAACCGATCTCTCTGACGCGGCTTCTGCCGATGTTACTGGATCTCCATACCCGTCAGATCAGCGAACTGCCGCTGTCACCGCGACTGCCGCTGACGGTGATGGCGGTGGATGACAATCCCGCCAACCTCAAGCTGATCGGCGCACTGCTGGAGGAGCAGGTGCAGAACATCCTGCTGTGCAGCAGCGCGGAACACGCCATCCGCGAGGCACGTCAACAGTCGCTGGATGTGATTCTCATGGATATTCAGATGCCTGAAATTGATGGTATTCGCGCCAGCGAAATTATCCGGGGTCTGCCGCATCACGCGAATACACCGATTGTGGCGGTGACCGCACATGCGATTGATGGCGAGCGTGAACAACTGATCAAGGCGGGCATGAATGACTATCTAGCCAAGCCGATTGACGAGAGCAAGCTGAGACAGCTGCTGGCACGCTATACGCCGCCGCCAGTGGTCTCACTGCCGGAACTGCAGCCGATATTACCGACGCTGGACTGGCAGCTGGCGCTGCGACAGGCGGCGAACAAACCGGATCTGGCGCGCGATCTGCTACGAATGCTGCTGGAATTTTTACCGGAAGTGCATGCGAAGATGGCGCAGTTTATGGCGGCCAATGAGGTCAACGCCCTGCGTGAAATTATTCACAAGCTGCACGGCAGTGCCAGCTACAGCGGCGTGCCGCGCATGAAGCAACTCTGTCATCAGCTGGAACGCGGGCTACTGGAGGCCAGCGATATCGCTGCGCTGGAGCCGGAACTGCTGGAGCTGCAGGATGAGATGGAGAACGTCGCCAGAGAAGCCCGGCGACTGTTAGGGTTCGGGGAAGTCTGACCGGCCTGCTGCCACGCCTGTTATTCGCGCAAACGCTAACCAGCAGGTGCGTTAGCTTCCGCTGACGCACCTGCCTCTGGGGTAAAAGGCTGATGCCGTAAAACTATGTTTACCACCCGCATCACCGTCAGGACTATCAGGCCCGCATTGCCTGGCCGGATAGTCCTGACGGTCAGTGGAATCCGGCCAGTTTCAGCGTCGCGGCTACGTTACGCGCCGTCATCTCAACATTCTTTCCGGCATTCGCGAGTGCCTCATCCAGCGTACAGATGCTGTAGAGCACGCTGAATACTGCATCGATCCCGTGCTGATGCACCACGCCGACATCCGCCGTCAGGCTTCCGGCGATGCCAATCACCGGCTTGTTAAAACGCTTTGCCACGCTGGCAACCCCTATCGGCACCTTGCCATTAATACTCTGGCTGTCGATACGCCCTTCACCGGTAATCACCAGATCCGCATCTTTGACTTCTTCAGCCAGCCCCAGCGCCTCAGTAACAATCTCAATGCCGCGCCGCAACTCCGCCTGACAGAAGGCGTGCAGCGCCGCGCCCATGCCGCCCGCCGCGCCGCCGCCGGGAATATGCAGCACATCGATGTCGAGATCGCGGTGAATAATCGCAGCGTAATGGGCCAGCGCCTGATCGAGCTGCTGCACCAGCGCCGGGGTCGCCCCTTTCTGCGGACCGAAAATAGCCGATGCGCCCTCTTTGCCGGTCAGCGGATTAGTGACGTCACAGGCCACTTCAATGCGGCACTGATGGATGCGGGCATCCAGCGCGTCAATATCAATGCTGGCGAGGTCAGAAAGCGCGCCGCCACCGTGACCAATCTCGTTGCCAAGATCGTCCAGCAGCCGCGCACCCAGCGCCTGCATCATCCCCGCACCGCCATCATTGGTGGCGCTGCCGCCGATACCAATGATGATGTGGCCGACGCCCTTATCCAGTGCATGTCTGATCAACTCGCCGGTGCCGAATGAGGTCGTGATCAGCGGGTCGCGCTGTGAAGCTGGCACCCGCTCCAGTCCGCTGGCTGCTGCCATTTCGATATAAGCAGTGGACTCATCGCCGGACAGGCCATAAAAGGCGTCGACCTGCGTGCCCAGCGGCCCGGTCACCTTCAGCCTGACGATTTTTCCCTTCGTCGCCGCCACCATCGCTTCTACCGTGCCTTCGCCACCGTCGGCGACCGGTATTTTCACATAATGCGCATCGGGGAAAATGTCACGGAAACCCGTTTCAATCGCCGATGCCACATCCAGGGCGGATAAACTCTCTTTATATGAATCCGGTGCGATTACGATTTTCATAGGCAATCCGAGCGCAGTTGAGTAATTAAAACGGCTCCTGACCAGTCCGGTTCGGGGAGACCGGCACCGGGGTTTAGCGGGCGATTTCAACCTTCGCTAACTTCTCATAATAGCAGGCCAGCGCGCTGTGGTCGGCGTTACCCTGTCCATCGTTGCGCAGTGCCTGCATCATCTCCATCACCGCCGCCGTCAGCGGCAGATGCGCGCCGATGCTGTGCGATGTATCCAGCGCGTTCGCCAGATCTTTGATATGCAGGTCGATACGAAAGCCCGGTTTGAAGTTGCGGTCCATCACCATCGGCGCTTTGGCATCCAGTACCGTGCTGCCCGCCAGGCCACCGCGAATCGCCTGATAAACCAGATCCGGATTCACACCCGCTTTCGTCGCCAGCGACAGCGCCTCGGACATGGCCGCAATGTTCAGCGCCACAATCACCTGGTTTGCCAGTTTGGTGACGTTACCTGCACCGATGTCGCCGGTATGCACGACCGATCCCGCCATTGATTTCATGATGTCGTAGCAGGCATCGAACACCGCTTTATCGCCACCGACCATCACAGAGAGCGTGCCTTCTATTGCTTTTGGCTCGCCGCCGCTGACCGGCGCATCCAGCATTTTTATCTGCTTTTCTGCCAGCCCATCATGCACTTCCCGGCTCGCCAGCGGCGCAATCGAACTCATGTCGATCACCACCAGGCCCGGCTTCGCCCCTTCGACAATGCCATTTTTACCCAGGCAGACCTCGATCACCTGCGGCGAGTTAGGCACCATGGTAATCACCACGTCGCACTGTTCCGCCACCTCTTTAGGCGTTTTCGCCACGGTCGCGCCCAGTTTAGCCAGTTCCGTTTCGTTTTCGGTATTGTTGTCGCGTACCACCAGCGAATAACCGGCTTTCACCAGATTCTTACTCATGGGTTTGCCCATAATGCCCAGGCCGATGAATCCAATTTTCATTGCGTTTCCCCTTGATTGATTAACGCTTAAATTTGTCGCATAACGCCTGCGAGGCGTTGCGGAACATCCCGACATCGCTGCCGACGGCCACAAAGGTGGCACCCCACTCCAGATAGCGACGCGCGTCCGCTTCCACCGGTGCCAGGATGCCGCTCGGCTTACCGGCGGCTTTGGCACGTTCAAAAATGTGTTTAATCACTTTCAGCACTTCAGGATGCGCAGGCTGGCCGAGATAGCCCAGCGCAGCGGAGAGATCGCCCGGCCCGACAAAAATACCGTCGACACCGTCAACGGCTGCAATGGCGTCAATGTTGTCGACTGCCTGCTGGGTTTCGATCTGCACCAGCACCGTGATGTTGTCATTAATGGTGCTGTTGTAATCCGGCAACGTGCCGTACATGTTGCTGCGGTGCGACACAGAGACACCGCGAATTCCGGCTGGCGGATAGCGGGTTGAGGCGACCGCCCGCAGGGCTTCCTCTTCGGTCTCGACAAACGGCACCAGGAAGTTGTTAAACCCGATATCCAGCAGGCGCTTGATGATCACCGGCTCGTTACAGGGCGGACGCACCACAGGCGCGCTATGGCTGCCTTTCAGCGCCATCAGTTGCGGCACAAAGGTCGTGATATCGTTGGGCGCGTGTTCGCCATCCAGTACCAGCCAGTCGAAACCGGCCAGCCCCAGAATTTCAGTCGAGATCGGACTGGCCAGCGCACACCAGCTGCCAATCAGGGTGTCGCCCGCTAACAGGCGACGACGAAATCCATTGGGCCAGGCTGCATTACTCATGGTTGAACTCCTGTGACGATGGCTCCGCGGCGGGAGCCAGAAAGGTTAACGTACCAGGCACGGGCGTTTATTGTCGAAAGTCCATCCCGGTACTAAAAATTGCATCGCTTCGGCATCGTCACGCGCGCCCAGTCCCTGCTTCTGATAGAGCGCATTGGCCTGCATCACCTGATCCATATCCAGCTCTACGCCAAGACCTGGCTTCTGCGGCACCTGTACCATGCCGCCTTTAATCTGGAACGGCTCTTTGGTCAGGCGCTGATTGCCCTCCTGCCAGATCCAGTGGGTATCAATGGCGGTAATGGCACCCGGCGCGGCAGCGGCAACATGGGTAAACATCGCCAGCGAAATATCAAAGTGGTTGTTAGAGTGCGAGCCCCAGGTCAGGCCGAAGTCGTGGCACATCTGCGCCACCCGCACCGAGCCCTGCATGGTCCAGAAGTGCGGATCGGCCAGCGGAATGTCCACCGACTGCAGCGACAGGGTATGCCCCATCTGCCGCCAGTCGGTGGCGATCATATTAGTGGCGGTGGGCATGCCGGTCGCACGACGGAACTCCGCCATCACTTCGCGGCCTGAATAGCCCTGCTCTGCGCCACAGGGATCTTCTGCGTAAGCCAGCACATCTTTGAGCTGTTTGCCGAGCATGATCGCCTCGTTGAGCGACCAGGCCCCGTTGGGATCGAGGGTAATGCGGGCTTCAGGAAAGCGTTTTGCCAGCGCCGTGACCGCTTCAGCCTCTTCACCGCCGCGCAGCACGCCACCTTTGAGTTTGAAGTCGTTAAAGCCATATTTCTCATAAGCCGCTTCCGCCAGACGCACTACCGCATCCGGCGTTAATGCCTCTTCGTGGCGCAGCCGATACCAGTCGCACGGATCGTCTTGCTGACTCTGATAAGAGAGTGAGGTTTTAGTGCGGTCGCCGATGTAAAACAGATAGCCGAGCATCTCAACGCGGTCGCGCTGCTGCCCGTCGCCCAGCAACGAGGCGACGTTGACGCCCAGGTGCTGACCCAGCAGATCAAGCAGTGCCGCTTCGATACCGGTCACCACATGGATCGTGGTACGCAGATCAAACGTCTGGTTGCCGCGCCCGTTCGCATCACGGTCGGCAAAAGTGCTTCGCACCAGGCTGAGGGTATTTTTGTACTCACCCAGCGTTTTGCCGATCACCAGCGAGGCAGCATCTTCCAGCGTCTGGCGGATTTTCTCGCCGCCCGGAATTTCGCCGACGCCGGTGTGTCCGGCATTATCTTTGATAATCACAATATTGCGGGTAAAGAATGGCGAGTGAGCGCCGCTGAGGTTCAGCAGCATGCTGTCGTAGCCTGCGACCGGAATAACCTGCATGGCGGTCACTTTCGGTGTTGAACTCATCTCCTGCTCCTTATGCTGTTGTCCGGCCAAATGCCGGGCGCTTGCGATCAAATGTCCAGCCGGGGATCAGATACTGCATCGCCGTCGCGTCGTTACGCGCACCGGCGGGCAGTGACTGATAAAGCTGATTGGCTTTGTTTACCTGGTCCCAGTCGAGCTCAATGCCCAGACCCGGTGCATCCGGTACGGCAATTTTTCCGTTGCAGATTTGCAGCGGATTTTTTGTCAGGCGCTGATCGCCCTCCTGCCAGATCCAGTGGGTATCAATCGCGGTGGGATTACCCGGCGCCGCCGCACCCACATGGGTGAACATCGCCAGGGAAATATCGAAGTGGTTATTGGAGTGGCAACCCCAGGTGAGGCCCCACTCATCGCATAGCTGCGCGACGCGCACGGCACCGCTCAGCGTCCAGAAGTGTGGGTCCGCCAGCGGAATATCGACCGCATTCAGCATCACCGCGTGGTTCATCTCGCGCCAGTTGGTAGCGATCATATTGGTCGCGACCGGCAGGCCGGTGGCGCGCCGGAACTCGGCCATCACTTCACGCCCCGAATAGCCCTGCTCGGCACCACAGGGATCTTCGGCGTAGCTCAGCACATCCTGCATCCCTTTACACAGCGCTATCGCCTCGTCCAGCAGCCAGGCCCCGTTGGGGTCGACTGTGATGCGCGCCTCGGGAAAGCGCTGCTTGAGCGCTGAAGCCGTAGCGATCTCCTGCTCGCCCGGCAGCACGCCACCTTTGAGCTTGAAATCTTTAAAGCCATATTTATCCGCAGCCGCCTCAGCCAGGCGCACCACAGCATCGCTGGTCAGCGCTTCCTGATGACGCAGGTGATACCAGTCGTGGCTGGCCTGATCGCCACTGAGATAAGGGAGATCCGTCTTGCGGCGGTCGCCAAGATAAAACAGATAGCCCAGCACCGTGACTTCATCACGCTGTTTGCCCGGCCCCAGCAGTTCGGCCACAGGGACGCCCAGACACTGCCCCAGCAAATCAAGCAGCGCGGCTTCCAGCGCGGCCACTGCATTGACGCGCAGTTCAAAGGTCCAGGCACCGTTGCCAAAAGTGGTGAAGTCAGCCGACTGATTGCCTTTGTGCACCTGCTGCACCAGTCGGTTCATTCGGGCAATCTGCTGACCTTTCACCTGCGGAATGGCCTCCACCAGCGTCTGATAAATGGTGTCGCCGCCTGGCGCTTCACCGACGCCGGTGTGACCGGCGCTGTCTGTTAGCACCACAATGTTGCGGGTAAAACAGGCGTTATGCGCACCACCAATATTGAGTAGCATGCTGTCGTAACCAGCGACCGGGATAACCTGCATCTCAGTAATCACCGGGGAACTTTGCGTATTCATGATGCATCCTTACCGGGCCAGGATTTCAGTTCGACACGTTTAATATCGCCAGCAATGACCAGGAAGCTGAAGGCTGCGACAAAAGCATGAATGCCGACATAGACCAGCGCACCTTCAAAGGAACCACTGGTGGCAATGATGTAACCGATAGCGATAGGGGTCACGATGCCGGAGAAGTTACCGAACATGTTAAACAGGCCGCCGCTGAGGCCGCTGATCTCTTTCGGCGCGGTATCCGCCATTACCGCCCAGCCCAGCGCACCGATGCCTTTACCAAAGAACGCCAGTGCCATAAAGAACACCACCATCCATTCGGTATCGGTGTAGTTACACATCACCATCGAGATGGAGAGCAGCATGCCGAGCACGATTGGCGTTTTACGTGCGATATTCAGCGAGCCGGTTTTACGCATCAGCCAGTCAGAAATCACCCCACCCAGTACGCCGCCGAGGAAGCCACACACCGCCGGAATCGAAGCAATAAAGCCCGCTTTGAGAATCGACATGCCGCGCGCCTGCACCAGATAGACCGGGAACCAGGTAATAAAAAAGTAGGTTAAGGCGTTAACACAATATTGACCGAGGTAGATGCCCAGCATCATGCGTGACGTCAGTAGCTGCTTAATCTGGAACCACTTCTCGCTCCAGCTCACTTTGCGGCTATCCTTTTTGACATCCATGTTGATCAGCGCGCCGCCCTGCTCCATGTACTCCAGTTCAGCCTTGTTCACGCCGGGGTGATCGGTAGGATCGTGGATCACTTTCAGCCAGATAAAGCTGAGGATGATGCCCAGGCCGCCCATGAACCAGAACACATGCGCCCAGCCCACTTCAGAAACCAGCCAGCCCATGATAGGTGCGAAGATGACGGTGGCGAAGTATTGCGCCGAGTTGAAGATCGCTACCGCCGTGCCGCGCTCCTGCGCCGGGAACCAGGCAGCCACAATGCGGCTGTTGCCCGGGAAGGAAGGCGCTTCGGCCAGCCCCACCAGGAAACGCAGAATAAACAGCGACATAATGATGCCAAAGCCGCTGAAGATATCCACGAAGCCCTGCAGCAGCGTAAACAGCGACCAGGTAAAAATGCTCCAGAAATAGACGCGTTTAGAGCCGAAGCGATCGAGCAGCCAGCCGCCCGGAATCTGGCCAATAACGTACGCCCATGAGAAGGCAGAGAAGATATAGCCAAGTCCGACCGAATCGAGACCGATATCTTTGGACATTGCGGAACCGGCAATCGAAATGGTTGCGCGGTCACCGTAGTTGAATGAGGTGACGATAAATAACATCACCACAATCCAGTAGCGGGCATTGGTGCGCTTCTGCACCGTCTCCGCGGTCTGGCTGAAACTATTCATGATGCACTCCTGAAATATAGCGTGAGCTACATTCGCTCTGACTGCATACACATCGCGTTGAGTATCAGAGAGAAGTTGGGTTAAACACGGCGATCTTGTTGTTCTGGCAAACCTTTATTTATCCATCTGCGAGGTGGCAGCTAATGCGCCTCTGTAACCTCTTCAGATGAGTAATACGTCGTGACAGATAACCTGACTTTGGCTAACGGAACCCAGTATAAGAACAGCCTGAAGCGAGCACATTGGGACATCGCCCTGGAATAACGCCGTTGAAGAAGTGATTGTCTGGCGGATGCACAAAAGCCTGCGGGATGGCTCACGAAAGCGGCAAATAACCGAGTGAAAACCGCCTCAGGTAACGCTTTCCCCCGCTCTTTGTGAGGCTCTTCACTTGCTTCTGGATAATCGCCCCAAAACGATAAGGAGAATTGTCTCAATGGTGGTCATTTGCACAATGCGCGCCCCACGCCGCCTCCCTATACTGAAGATGGCAAACAAACGTGTGACAGGTCAGAACATAACAGCGTGCCGCACAAGTACGGCACGACAGACGGGAAGGTGAGCGATGTACCCAAACACAGATGAACAACCGCTCTATATCAAAGTCCATGAGCACGACAATGTGGCGATTGTGGTTAACAGCCTGGGTCTGCCGGCTGGCACGCAGTTTGCGGATGGCCTGACACTCACGGAGCATGTGCCACAGGGTCATAAAGTGGCGCTGCGCACGATTAACCAGGGTGCGGAGATCGTGCGTTATGGTGAAGTCATCGGCTATGCATTACGGGATATTGCCCAGGGCAGCTGGATTGATGAGTCACTGGTGGCGCTGCCGGAAGCGCCTCCACTGGCGAGTCTGCCGTTAGCCAATCAGGTTCCGCCTGAATTGCCGCCGCTGGAAGGCTATACCTTTGAAGGTTATCGCAATGCGGATGGCAGCGTCGGCACGCGTAACCTGCTCGGCATTACCACCAGCGTCCACTGTGTGGCCGGTGTGGTGGATCATGTCGTACAGGTCATTGAGCGGGATTTACTGCCACGCTACCCGAATGTGGATGGCGTCGTCGCGCTCAACCACCTTTATGGCTGCGGCGTGGCGATTAATGCACCTGCGGCGGTAGTCCCGATTCGCACCATTCATAACCTGGCACTGAATGCCAATTTCGGTGGCGAAGTGATGATCGTCAGCCTGGGTTGTGAGAAGTTACAGCCAGAGCGTCTGCTGACCGGCACGCCTGACGTGCAGGCGATTTCGCTGGACGATCATGACATCGTGCGCCTGCAGGATGAGAAGCTGGTCGGTTTTGGTGCGATGGTAAATGAGATTCTGCAGGTAGCGGAGCGCCATCTCCAGCGGCTCAATCAGCGCCAGCGCGAAACCTGTTCTGCTGCAGAACTGATTGTCGGCATGCAGTGCGGTGGCAGCGATGCATTCTCAGGCGTAACGGCGAATCCGGCAGTGGGTTTCGCGTCTGATTTGCTGGTGCGCTGCGGTGCGACGGTGATGTTTTCGGAAGTCACTGAAGTGCGTGATGCGATTCACCTGCTGACGCCGCGGGTGATTAATCAGGAAGTTGGTAAGCGCTTACTGGAGGAGATGGCCTGGTATGACAACTACCTCGAACAGGGCCAGACCGATCGCAGCGCGAATCCCTCGCCGGGCAATAAAAAAGGCGGTCTGGCGAACGTGGTGGAAAAAGCGCTGGGGTCGATCGCCAAATCGGGGCGCAGCGCCATTGTCGAAGTGCTCTCGCCCGGTCAGCGACCTACGCGACGTGGCCTGATCTACGCGGCGACGCCCGCCAGCGATTTTGTCTGCGGTACGCAGCAGCTGGCATCCGGTATCACGCTACAGGTTTTCACTACCGGTCGCGGAACGCCCTACGGTCTGGCTGCGATTCCGGTCATCAAGATGGCAACGCGTAATGCGCTGGCTGAGCGCTGGCACGATCTGATGGACATCAATGCCGGGACGATTGCGACCGGTGAAGAGAGTATTGAACAGGTAGGCTGGCGGTTATTTGAGTTGATTCTGGACATTGCCAGTGGCAGGAAGCAGACCTGGTCCGATCGCTGGGGCATCCGTAATCAGCTGGCGGTGTTTAACCCGGCTCCGGTTACCTGACCGCGCCGTGCGTGCGCGCCAGGCTTATCCTTATGCGGCTAAAGCAGCGATAAGCCTGGCGTGGCCATCAGAGCTGCGCGCCCCAGGCTTCAACCCACGGAGAAGTCACCGCTTCCGGCTCAGGATTTTCAGTGGCATCAACCAGTAACACCTCACCAATTCGCTGCGCGCCCTGCTCCTGCAGCAGCGCATCGAAAGTTTTACCCGCGCCACAAAAATGGTCGTAACTGCTGTCACCCAGCGCAATCACGCCATAGCGCAACGCAGGCTGATGACCGAGCTTATCTTTAACCGCATGGAACAGGCCTGAAATCGTATCAGGAAAATCGCCCTGTCCGGTGGTTGAGGTAACGATTAACGCGACGTCGCTGACATAATTCTGCCAGTCTGCGAGTGTCGGGTCGTTAAACACGGTGACGCTGTGACCCTGCTGCTGCAGTAATGGCTCCGCTTCTTCCGCCACCAGCAGCGCGTTGCCATATACCGTACCCACAAAAATGCCAATCTTTGCCATCTGCTCTCTCCCTTATTCTGAAACGCTATCCTGTCCTGGCGCTGCATCAAACTCAACCCGCGGCACCTCAGGAATCTGATCCTGCCAGCCAAACTGATTCATCAGATTCTGCCAGACCCTATCCAGTCCGGCGCGAATCAGTAAAGGTTCACCGGTCACCGGATGGGTCAATGCCAGGCTGCTGGCATGCAGCATCAGCCGGTTAGCGCCAAAATGTTCGGCGGCACCCCGGTTCTGCCGCAGATCACCGTGCGCCGAATCGCCGATAATCGGATGACGCAGGTGTGACATATGACGACGCAGCTGATGCTTGCGACCGGTTTTAGGGGCCATTTCAACCAGGCTGTAACGCGAAGTGGGATAGCGGCCAATGCCGACCGGCATCTCGACCGTCGCCAGTGACTGATAATCAGTAACGGCGGACTGTGCGGTGCGCGCTTCAGTGGCGTGCCTGTCAGCGATTTTATCCAGCTCTTCGACCAGCGGATAATCGAGCGTCCCGCTGCTCTCCAGCCAGCCGCGTACGACAGCATGATAGGTTTTCTGCATCTGGTGCTGTTCGAACTGCAGGGAAAGCAGACGGCCGACTTCGCCTGAAAGCCCCATCAGCAGTACGCCTGAGGTGGGTTTGTCCAGACGATGCGCGGTAAACACATGCTGTCCAATCTGATCGCGAACGGTCTGCATCACAAATACCGTTTCATGGCGATCCAGCCAGCTGCGATGAACCAGCCAGCCGCTGGGCTTGTTGACGGCAACCAGCCACTCATCCTGATAGAGTATCTCCAGCATCAGTGGGCTGCATCCTTGATCAACGCGTCAAGCTGACGCAGGGTCCGTAGTAGCGGTGCAATGCCGGGCTGGTCAGGCACCAGTGCCACCTCGTAGTAGGGAGCAACGGCAAAGTTTTGCGGTAACGGATGCTGAGCCGCAATCAGGGCATGCATCCGCGGAACCAGCACCCACTGCAGCCACTGGAGCGGCTCCAGCGTATCCAGGCAAAAGGGTTCACGGCTCTCGAGCGCGCCCTCGGCTGGCGGCGTACTCTGCCAGAGATGGTGCTCACGCATCACCGCTTCCAGTTGCTCCAGCCGTTGCGTAATCAATTGTTCAGGTGTCATGCGCCACCTCCGTCAAGCAGTCAAAAATGGGCGGCAAGCATATCACTTGTTGGCACAGGCACAAAAAAAGGGAGCACTGTATAAACAGTGCTCCCGGTTCGTTTGCAGCCATCCTGCTACGTTTTTGCTCCCTGCTCTTCCATGACAACTTGTCCAGTGCGAACTCCTGTCGCGCATCGTCCTGATGTATCCTTAGCGTCCTGGCCCACCACCTCTTCTGAGGGGTTCTCATTCTCCATCCTGGAGGTGTCCCTTGCTCACTCCTGAGCGATCCTGTTTCATCCTGAAACCTTCCGTGTGCCGTAAGCTCCGTTACGTTCCTGCCTCATGGCTTATCATCATCCTGACGATATCTGTTTCCTGAGCATCCTGCAGTGGGAAACATTTTGACAGAACTCGTTACGCGCACAAGGTACTTACAACGAAACTTTACGAACCGTGCTATACAAATTCAGATTAACGCCATTAAGTTGATGATTCACAATATTTTTACATCCGGGCCTTCCGGATGTCTCAACTGTTATATGGCGATCTCTCACAGCAGTTGTAAGAGATGTCTCACAAGCCAGGCGGCAAATCACTGCAAATCAGATGATAACCGGTTGTAATAACTTAAGAAATATCTCAAGACTCTCTGCCAGGACCACACGCTGTTTACGACCAGGCTGCTCCAGGATCACTTCGCCGCTGAGATTAGACAGGGAGATGATCTCCTCCTCTGAATCGGTGGTGGCAATAAACAGTGTAGGCGACTGCCTGAGGCGGCGCTGCATCACCAGATGCCCAATCAGATTCTCCTGTAACCGCAGGAAATCCTCTTCGCTCCACACCTGCAAAAGGCTCAGTTGATTTTCACCAAAACGGGCCTGCATATCGCCGGCAAACTGCGTGGTATAGAATTCCGTGATCGGCGGCTGAAGCTGGATGTCGACCGCCCGCTCAACCGCATCAAGGGTCGGTGGCAGACTAAACGGTTGCGGCTGCCAGACGACCTGCTGCTCGCGATCCTCCAGTGCACAGGGCGATGGGACGCCATAGAGATCGCTGCTGGCCGGCGCATGCCCGGCCTGCTGAAGCCAGTGCTGGCAGTATCGGGTGGTAAAGTCGCGCAACGCGGCGGCAGTTTGCTGCATCATTCATATTCTCACTTCTGATAGGTTACACTTAGCCACTTTGATTAATTTTGGTGGTAACCGCAATGACTACGCACAAACAGGATCAGGCGCTCAGTAACCTGACGCTGGGCAAACCCACAGCCTATCACGATCGGTATGACAACAGCTTACTGCAGGCGGTGCCGCGCAGCCTGAACCGTGAACCGCTTGGCCTGTTTCCCGACAGTCTGCCCTTTACCGGCAGCGATATCTGGACCCTGTATGAACTCTCGTGGCTCAACAGCAAAGGTCTGCCACAGGTTGCCGTTGGCGAAGTGGTGCTGGATGCGCAAAGCCGTAATCTTATCGAGTCGAAAAGCTTCAAGCTCTACCTGAACAGTTTCAATCAGACCCGCTTTGCCGACTGGGGTGAGGTTCGTCAGACGCTGGAGCGGGATCTGAGTGCCTGTGCTGAAGGGGAAGCGCGGGTCGCGCTGTTCCGGCTCAATGAAATAGAAGGTCAGCCGATTGGTCATTTTGAGGGTTGCTGCATTGATGAGCAGGATATTGCCATTGAGGATTACCGCTTCAATGCTGACTATCTGGCGGATGCCGCAGGCAGCGAAATCGTTGAAGAGACGCTGGTCAGCCATCTGCTCAAGTCGAACTGCCTGATTACCAACCAGCCCGACTGGGGCTCGGTGATGATCCGCTATAAAGGCCCGCGTATCGCGCGTGAAGCACTGCTGCGCTATCTGGTCTCATTCCGCCAGCACAACGAATTTCACGAGCAGTGTGTTGAGCGCATCTTTAATGATGTGATGCGATTCTGCCATCCGGAAGCGCTGACGGTCTATGCGCGCTACACCCGTCGTGGCGGGCTGGATATTAACCCGTGGCGCACCAATGTGCCCTTCTCGCCCGGTTTTTCGCGGCTGGTCCGTCAGTAGTTTGCGAGACTTCTCTCAGGCTGGGTGCCGTAAGCGCGGTTCCGCTTGAGCTGTGCGGGCCGACAAGGCTACTCTGGTGAAGGCGGCAACCTGCAGGTTGCCGACCAGGGATTTTCGTCACTGCCGTTGCAGTGCCAACACGCACCCTGGCGGGTGTAAAGGAGTTCATTTGATTACTCATATCAGCCCACTTGGCTCAATGGATCTGCTCTCGCAGCTGGAAGTCGACATGCTCAAGCGCACAGCCAGCAGCGACCTCTACCAGCTGTTTCGCAATTGCTCTCTGGCCGTGCTTAACTCCGGCAGCCAGACTGACAGCAGCCACGAACTGCTCTCCCGCTTTGAGAATTTCGACATCAACGTGCTGCGCCAGGAGCGCGGCGTCAAACTGGAACTGATCAATCCGCCGGAAGAGGCGTTCGTGGATGGCCGCATCATCCGCTCACTGCAGGCTAACCTGTTTGCGGTGCTGCGTGACATCCTGTTTGTCAGCGGCCAGCTCAACATACCGGGCCGGTTAAGTGCAGCCGAAGAGAATGATTCCGCCACCATTACCAACACGGTGTTTTCCATTCTGCGTAATGCGCGGGCTCTGCACATCGGCGAGGATCCCAACACCGTAGTCTGCTGGGGTGGTCACTCAATCAACGCCGTTGAGTATCAGTATTGCCGCAATGTCGGTACGCAGCTTGGACTGCGTGAGCTGAATATCTGTACCGGCTGCGGCCCGGGCGTGATGGAAGCGCCGATGAAAGGCGCAGCAGTTGGCCATGCCCAGCAGCGCTATCGCGACAGCCGCTTTATCGGCCTCACCGAACCCTCAATCATTGCAGCTGAACCGCCGAATCCACTGGTGAATGAGCTGATCATCATGCCGGACATTGAAAAACGTCTGGAAGCGTTTGTGCGCATCGCCCACGGCATCATCATTTTCCCGGGCGGCGTCGGTACGGCTGAAGAGCTGCTCTATCTGCTGGGCATCCTGATGAATCCGCAGAACAACGATCAGGTGTTGCCACTGATTCTGACCGGGCCGAAAGAGAGCGCCGATTACTTCCGCGTTCTGGATGATTTCATCGTTAACACGCTGGGTGAACAGGCACGTAAGCATTATCAGATCATCATTGATGACGCGGCAGAAGTGGCACGTCTGATGAAGAAAGCGATGCCGCAGGTCAAAGAGAACCGTCGCGAAACTGGCGATGCGTACAGCTTTAACTGGTCGATTCGCATTGAGCCCGATCTGCAGGTGCCGTTCATGCCGACCCATGAAAATATGGCCAACCTCAATCTCTATACCAATCAGCCTCCCGAGAAGCTGGCAGCCGACCTGCGCCGCGCCTTCTCAGGTATCGTCGCCGGTAATGTCAAAGAGATGGGCATCCGCGAAATCCGCGAGAAGGGACGCTACAGACTGCATGGCGATCCCGACATCATGCACCGCATGGATGAGCTGCTACAGGGATTCGTTGCCCAGCAACGCATGAAACTGCCTGGCACCGCCTACATCCCCTGCTACGAAATTATCAAATAAAACAGGAGGCAGCCCCCGGGCTGCCTATATGCTCATGGCTCTTCATCTTGTTATTGTTGACGCGCTGAATCTGATTCGCCGTCTGCATGCGGTACAGGGATCCCCCTGTGTCGAAGGTTGCGTGGCCGCACTGCGCCAGGTACTGGGTCACGCCCGTCCGACTCACGCTGTCGCCGTATTTGATGGCGAAGCGCGTCATCAGGGCTGGCGGCATCAGCTGTTACCCGATTACAAAAGCGGTCGCCCGCCGATGCCAGACGATTTACAGGCAGAGATGCCGGCGTTGCAGGAGGCTTTTCGTTCGGCTGGCGTAAGCTGCTGGATAGCGGGCGAGGATGAGGCAGATGATTTAGCGGCGACGCTGGCGGTGAAAATGGCGCAGGCCGGACACCAGGCCACCATCGTGTCCACCGACAAAGGCTACTGTCAGCTGCTGGCCCCCGAAATCCGCATCCGCGACTACTTCCAGAAACGCTGGCTCGATCTGCCTTTTATCGAAGCTGAATTTGGCGTGGTCCCCCAGTTACTCCCCGACTACTGGGGATTGTGCGGCATCAGCAGCAGTAAAATTCCGGGCATCACCGGCATCGGCCCGAAAAGCGCGAAACAGCTGCTGGCAGAGTTTCACACGCTTGAAGGGATCTATCAGCAACTGGATAAGGTGCCCGCCAAATGGCAGGAAAAGCTCGCAGAAGGTCAGCAGATGGCTGAGATCAGCCGTCAGGTAGCCACGCTGAAGCGGGATCTGGTATTGCAGGGCAATCTGAATACGCTGCGTTATACCGGCTGAGTGCAGTTGCACTCAGCCCGGCGATTAACTTTCGTCGCGACGGCCACCGGTCGCTGCCCACATACGGCGCACATGAACCGTCACCTCTTCGCGGTCATGATAGAGCTGGCGAGCGCGAATCTGCACATTGATGCCATTCTCATCAAAGCGCTCCTGCATCATGGCCAGATTCTGCGTGACCTCTTCATAACGCTTTTTCATCGGCAGCTTCAGGTTGAAAATCGCTTCACGGCACCAGCCGTTAACCAGCCAGTCGGTCATCAGGTTAGCCACGCGAACCGGCTTCTCCACCATGTCACACACCAGCCAGCTGATGTTGGTACGTGGCGGACGGAATTTAAACCCATCGGCTTTCTCGTGCATCACCTGACCGGTATCCATCAGGCTCGGGGCCATCGGTCCGTTGTCGACCGCATAAACCATCATGCTGCGCTGGACCAGCTGATATGTCCAGCCGCCCGGGCAGGCGCCGAGATCCACGGCGTACATGCCGCTGGCTAAACGCTCATCCCACTCATCCGCAGGAATAAAGACGTGAAACGCCTCTTCCAGCTTGAGGGTCGAGCGGCTTGGTGCGTCGGAGGGGAACTTAAGCCGTGGAATACCCATGTAAAACGGCGAGCTGTTCTCACGGATGGAATAGCCGACGTAACAGGTGCCTGGCGCGATGAAAAACACATGCACCACAGGGCGTTTCGGACTTTCATAGTTCAGCAGAATCTTGCTTTCACGCAGTGCTGAACGCAGCGGCACGGTGAACTTGCGGCAGAATTTAGTCAGCTCTTTCGCTTCGTTAGTGTCAGGCACTTCAACACGCAGTTCGCCGCCCTTTTCCACCACGCCGGTCAGCATGCCGACAATTGGGGTAATGCGATCTTCCTGCGGCAGGTCACGCAGCATTTCACCGACGACCAGCATCTGACGGGCAAAGATCAGCTCGTCAAACGGCAGTTCACGCGCCAGACGCTCAGCATCTTCAAACTGATAGCACTCAAACAGCACGTATCCGGAGTCATCTTTAACCCGAGGAAAGCCGTAGATTTCACGTTCCGCTGCTTTAGCACTGATTTCTGCCGCACACTCTTTTTCAAAACCGGGACGACAATAGAGTAAAACTTTATTCATGGCGTTCTGCCTTTCGTTTAAGACGCAGAGCGCCAATCAACATCAATACCCAACCGGCGAGGAAACAGATCCCGCCCACTGGTGTGATAAAAACCCAAAACTTCAGATGTGACAGCGCCAGACAATAGAGGCTGCCACTAAATAACACGGTGCCGAGCGCCATCAGCGCACTGCTCCAGTAAAACCAGATATTGGCGCGGCGCAACATCGCGGCACCCAGTCCCATCACCGCTAAGGTGTGATAAGCCTGATATTCCAGCCCGGTATGAATCCAGGCCATTTCAGCCGCACCAAGCGACTGACTCAAAACGTGGGCACCAAATGCGCCAAAAGCCACCAGCAGAAATCCGCTGATAGCCGCAAAAACAAACATGGCACGACTGGACATTAACCGATCCTCAGGGTGCATTTGCACCGTAACGCAGATAAATCAAACTGTTATTGTTGATAGCGAAAGCGGAATTTTTCTTGTTCGGTTGCAGCTTTTTCCAGGATCCACTGTCGGAAGGCGGCTATTTTACCCAGTTCTGCCTGACTGTCATGACAAACCAGATAAAAAGCGTTTTTACTGACTAATGCATCATTAAACGGGCAGATTAATCGCCCGGCCTCTATTTCGCTCTGCGCCATGACGTTGTTGGCCAGCGCCACGCCCTGACCATGAATCGCCGCCTGCAACACCATGGCGCTATGGCTGAAGATCGGCCCCTGCTGAACATTGATATGCTGCAGGCCCAGCTGGCGGATATACGATTGCCAGTCACGACGGGAGGCGTCATGCAGCAGGGTAAAGCGCGAGAGATCCATCGGGGTTTTGAGCGGATTATCGCCGGTCATCAGTGATGGTGAACAGACCGGCAGCAGATATTCGGCATAGAGTTTTTCAACCCGCAGGCCGGGCCAGTTGCCACGTCCGTAGAAAATTGCCACGTCGACATCGTCGGCCAGTTTCTCTTCATCGCGGTCAACTGCCTGGATACGCACGTCGATTCCCGGATAAGCCATATTAAAGCTCGATAGGCGGGGAACCAGCCACTGAATAGCAAAGCTCGGCAGTAAACTGACGGTCAGCGCGCCCTTGGCACTGCGCGCCTGCAGTTTACGGGTCGCTTCGTTAATTGCCGAGAAAATCTCTTTGATGTCGAGATAGTAGCTTTGCCCTTCTTCAGTCAGTAACAGCGAACGATTCCTCCGGCGAAACAGCTTTAACCCCAGAAAATCTTCCAGAGATTTAATCTGATGGCTTACGGCAGCCTGGGTGACAAACAGCTCTTCAGCGGCTTTGGTAAAGCTTAAATGGCGCGCAGCGGCATCAAAAACCCGCAGTGCGTTAAGAGGAGGAAGGCGTTTCGACATGGTTTTCCGTATCCGGATCGGCGAAAAATACGCAGGCTTATACAAAGCGTTTACGTATTAGAATTTTTAATCCGAGGCATTATAATTTGTCCGTTGAGGAACCTCCAGCAAATACCTATAGTTGCCGCACTTCCTGAGCCGGAACGAAAAGTTTTTAGATTTGTGAGTGAGTTCGCAGATTTTCTGAAAGCTTTTGGCTTGTGGTCGTGATGTTGTGTTTGCAATTTTTGATCCGACGATTGCGGATCGAACTCTTAATTCCTGTAGATTTACCCTGTCTGTCCATAGTGATTTTTAAATAGCACCGCAAATTGCGGTGCTTTTTTTTTGCTGCTTACTTTGACTCGACCATCTCTTTGACATCAGAGCGGTTAATCTGCTGCTCGTTGCCATTCGCATCTTTATAGCTGATCATGCCGGTATCGTTATCAACTTTAGGCTTGCCGGCAGCCACGATGGTGCGACCATCGTTGGTATGCATGACGTAATTGCCTGAACAGGCACTCAGGGTAAAAGCCAGAGTACATACGGCCAGTACTGCGGTAAGTTTTTTCATCTGCTATCTCCTTGTAGATTGATTGCATCAAACCACCCGCGTTACGCTAACCAGAGGCAGCCGATAAGTGAGATCGACTATTAAACGTCCGATCGTTATGCGGGTTTGGTTCAAACCTTGCAATATTCAGCATAACGCGCTTTTCCAGCTTTGCCAGACGCAGACCATTCTTTCAGTGTGGTCCTAATTTTTCTTATCATGGACCCGGCATGACCGCATTTAATCCCACCGCATTCCGCCAGCAGTTTCCCGCGCTCGCCGACGCCGGCGTCTACCTCGACAGCGCCGCGACCACGCTGAAGCCGCAGGCCGTTATTGACAGCACGCAGCAGTTTTACAGCCTCAGTGCGGGTACAGTTCATCGCAGCCAGTTTGCCGCTGCCCAGGCGTTAACCCAGCGCTATGAGCAGGCGCGCAATCAGGTTGTCCGCTGGGTTAACGCCGCGGACGATCGTGAGATTGTCTGGACGCGCGGCACCACCGAAGCGATAAACCTGGTGGCAAACAGCTGGCTGCGTCCGCGCCTGCAGCCCGGTGATGAGATTGTGGTCAGCGAAGCTGAGCACCACGCCAACCTGGTTCCCTGGCTGATGGCTGCGCAGGCGTGCGGTGCCCGCGTCGTAAAATGGCCATTAGGGCCAGATCGTCTGCCCGATATCAGCCTGTTACCCGCCCTGCTTAACAGCCGTACCCGCCTGCTGGCAGTTGGTCAGATGTCGAACGTCACCGGGGGTTGCCCCGATCTTGCTCAGGCGATCCCGCTGGCACATGCCGTGGGGGCGAAAGTGATGGTCGATGGCGCGCAGGGTGTGGTGCACTGTCCGCCTGACGTACAGGCGCTGGATATCGACTTTTACGCTTTTTCCGGCCATAAGATTTATGGCCCGATGGGCATTGGCGCGTTATATGGCAAAGCGGAACTGCTGGAAGCGATGGAACCCTGGCAGGGTGGCGGGAAAATGATCACGGATGTTGACTTCAATGGTTTCACGCCACAGCCGGTGCCGTGGCGTTTTGAGGCCGGCACCCCGAATGTGGCGGGTGTGGTGGGATTGAGTGCGGCACTGAGCTGGCTGGCACAGTTCGATCTGACCGAAGCTGAGCGCTGGAGTCAGCAGCTTGCCTTGCTGGCGGAAGAGCAGCTGGCAGAACTGCCCGGCTTTCGCAGCTTCCGCTGTGGCAATGCCAGTCTGCTGGCCTTTGAATTTGCTGACCTGCATCACAGCGATCTGGTGACGCTGCTGGCTGAGCAGGGAATCGCCCTGCGCGCCGGTCAGCACTGTGCGCAGCCGTTGCTGGCGGCGCTGGGCGTCAGCGGCACGCTGCGGGCCTCTTTTGCACCCTATAATAATCTGCAGGATGTTGATGCGCTGGTGCGCGCCATGAAAGGCGCCATCTCGCTGTTATCGGAGTTTTGATTATGTGTTCATCGCGGTTAGCGCCACACCCGTTTGGCGAACAGATTACCGTTACCAGTCTGAAAGAGAGTTTCAGCCGGTTTCATCAGTGGGAAGATCGTTATCGCCAGCTGATCCAGCTGAGCCGCCAGTTGCCTGCCTTGCCGGAGGAACTGAAAACAGCGGAAATTGAACTGAGCGGATGTGAAAACCGGGTCTGGCTGGGCAGCCAGTTATGTGAGGATGGCTCACTGCACTTCTATGGTGACAGTGAAGGACGGATTGTGCGCGGCCTGCTGGCCGTGCTGCTGACTGCGGTTGAGGGCCAGACGCCGCAGCAATTGCTGGTCACCGATCCCTTAGCCCTGTTTGATGAACTCGGTCTGCGCGCCCAGCTCAGCGCTTCCCGCAGCAGCGGCCTGCAGGCGCTGGCCACTGCGGTAGAGCAAGCCGCGCGTCAGGCGCTGACCGCATCCTGACGCGCGGCGCGCGCCAGAAATTTCTTCAGCGCATGCGAAACGGCCACAAAGCCGAAGGTGGCGGTCACCATAGTGGCCGCGCCAAAGCCGGATGTGCAATCCATTCTCTTCGGACCCTCTGCCGTGCTGCGTGAAGCACAGACGCTGCCGTCGGCCTGTGGATAGACCAGCGCTTCAGTGGAAAAAACGCAGTCGATGCCGAGTTTGCCTTTGCTGCTTTTCACCACGCCCAGGCTTTTCAGGCGTTCGCGCAGCTTCGCCGCCAGCGGATCCTGAATGGTTTTCGCCAGATCGGCGACCTGAATCTGGGTCGGATCAATCTGCCCACCTGCGCCACCGGTGGTGATCAAGGGGATCTTATTTCGGCGACACCAGGCGATCAGCGCCGCTTTAGGCCGCACGCTGTCGATCGCGTCGATCACATAGTCGAAACCGGCGGCCATTAGCTCGGCGGTGTTCTCTGGCGTAATAAAGTCATCAATGCAGATCACGTCGCAGTCCGGATTGATCGCCCGTAGTCGTTCCGCCATCACCTCCGTTTTAGCTTTGCCGACGTTACCCTGCAGCGCATGAAGCTGTCGGTTGGTATTGGTAATGCAGACGTCATCCATATCTATCAGGGTGATTTTACCAATGCCGGTGCGCACCAGCGCTTCCGCTGCCCAGGAACCCACGCCGCCAATACCGATGACGCAGAAGTGTGCATCAGCAAAGCGTTGCAGCGCATTCTGGCCATAGAGACGCGCCGTGCCGCCAAAGCGCTGATGCCAGGCGTCGTTTAACACTTTCATAGTTGAACCTGTTACGTCGTGCGGGCCCGGGAGCCCGCAGAGAAGAAATTAGTTAGAGCCGAGAAGCAGTGAACCATTATTACCGTTTTGCGGGCTGGAGAACAGTGGCTGTCCGGCACCCGGCGCGGCTTTGATCACCCAGACGCGGCCGTAGTGATTATAGAAGCCCGCCAGATGCGCGGCGTCCGGACCAATACCCTGATAGATATCAAAGTGTTGTCCTTTAATCGCGCCACCTACGTCGAGCGCCACCATCAGGCGCATCTCATATTTACCGTTGAATTTGCCCTTCTCATTCAACTGCGGCACTTCCGCCAGCAGTACGGTGCCCGCCGGAATAATTGAGCGGTCAGAGGCCACTGAGGCTTTCGCTACCAGCGGAACGGCGCTGGCACCGCGCACCGGCGTAAACGGCTCAGCTTTAAAGAAGACGAATGACGGGTTGGTTTCCAGCAGCGCGCGCACCTCCTGCGGTGAGTGCTCCTGCGCCCACTGGCGAATCGCCTGCATCGACATATCTTCGCGCTTCACTTCACCACGGTCGATCAGCTCTTTACCGATACTGTGGTAGCCCCAGCCATTTTTACCGGCGTAACCAAAGAATGTCATCGGGCGGCCATCACCAAAGTCGACGTAACCACTGCCCTGCACATCCATCATGAAGTTATCAATCAGCGAGTTGCTGTAGGCAATGACGTAGCGGTCATCAAGTCCGCCACTATAGATAGAGGCGCGGCTCGGTAATTTCTCTCCGCGTTTGCGCGGCGGCATACGGTAGATCGGATACTGGAATTCGCCCTGACGGGTGTAGCGCGCTTCCACGACCGGCGTGTAGTAACCGGTGAACTGCACGTTACCGTAGTTATCCGTGCCCTCCATCTGCCAGGCGTTCAGGCCATACTGGCGAAGCTGCCGGGTATCGGCGCCAGCCATCAGCCAGCTTTCAATCGCGCTGTAGGTGCCGTTCTGACGATTATAAAGAGCGGATGAGGCGGACTGAATCTGGCGCACCTGATCGCTAAAGTCTTTGCCATTAACCGGTGCGCCTTTAGCATTGGGCTGATTCACCAGCGCCAGCGGCTGTTCCAGTTTGCCATCTTTATATTGCTGACCGCGATCGGTCGGTTTAGAGCTACAGGCCGCCAGCAGCGTGATTAACGCGCCAGTGAGTGCATACTTCACCCAATGTGATTTCATTATCTTCTCTTTTTATAACTGTTCGCCCCGCGACGATAGCAAAGCCCCCGACAGAATGAAATGCATCCGCTTTGACCTGGCGCATATCAGTTCAATAATTAGCCAGATGGTTGAATCCTTCAGCAACTGGCTGTTAATTTGGCTTTTATCTTTAAAAAGGGGTTGCATGAATTAGCGCGGAGAGTATAGTGCGCTTCCACGGACGCGGGGTGGAGCAGCCTGGTAGCTCGTCGGGCTCATAACCCGAAGGTCGTCGGTTCAAATCCGGCCCCCGCAACCAATACTTCTGCAGCAGTTTTACAGAAGTCACAATGTGAAAAAAGTATGATACGGACGCGGGGTGGAGCAGCCTGGTAGCTCGTCGGGCTCATAACCCGAAGGTCGTCGGTTCAAATCCGGCCCCCGCAACCAATCATTTAAACACCTGAAAGGGTGTTTTTTTGTTTCTGCCGTTCGCGAATTCCTCTTAAGCCTCTCCCGCAGATAAATGCGCGGATAGCCGTGACTACCCGCACTCCTTTACCGATGGGCCAGTGCCGCCCCACTCTCCACATACGCTTTGATACCGTTCAGAATCGCCTCTGCCACCTGATGCTGATAGCGGGTGGTTCGCAGCTTCCGCTCTTCTTCGACATTACTGATAAACGCGGTCTCTACCAGGATCGACGGGATATCCGGGGCTTTCAGCACCGCAAAGCTAGCCTGATCCACGGTGCGTTTGTGCAGATGGTTGATGCGCCCCATACGATGCAGCACCTCTTTACCAAACTTCAGGCTGTCATGAATCGTCTGCCGCTGCACCATGTCGAACATGGTGTGATCAAGATAGCGGTCGCCGCTTTTGCTGACGCCGCCAATCAGGTCTGATTCATTCTGGGTCTGCGCCAGGAAACGGGCGGCGGCTGAAGTGGCACCGCTGGTGGATAAGGCAAACACCGAAGAGCCGCGCGCCGCGCGACTGGTAAAGGCATCAGCATGAATGGACACAAAGAGATCGGCACGCTGTTTGCGGGCTTTGGCGACCCGGACGCGCAGCGGAATAAAGACATCTTCGTTGCGCGTCATATAGGCTTTCATATGGGGCTCTTTATCGATCAGCGCTTTGAGCCGCCGTCCGATCTTCAGCACAATATCTTTCTCGCGGGTTTTATATTTGCCGTGCGCTCCAGGATCTTCTCCGCCGTGACCGGGATCGATCATGATGATAATCGGACGATCGCGTCCCGCTTTGCCGGGTAACGGCGCCTGCACCCCTTCATCCTTCTCCAGATCGCCCTGATTATAATCTTTCAGCAGAGCCAGCAGCGGATCGTCTTCCACATGGTTCTGGGTCGGATAGAGATCGACCACCAGCCGGTGATTGATCCCGGCGACCGGTGCCAGATTAAAGATCTTCGGTGCGACGTTGCGCTTCAGCTCCAGAACAACGCGCACCGTGTTGCTATCGAACTGGCCGACCCGGGCATTTTTGATAAAGGGATCGTCGACCCGAACCTGCTTATCCACCCCTTTCAGGGTCGAATTAAGATGCAGGCCCTGAATATCGATTACCAGTCGTTCGGGATTGCTCAGCGCAAACTGCTTGTATTTCAGCGCAACACTGGATTCCAGCGTCATGCGCGAGTAAGTGGATGAAGGCCAGATACGCACCGCCACAATGTGGTTCTTTGCCGCCAGCCCTGTGCGGCTGACGCTGAGCAACAGTAAGGCGCCTGTCCCCTGTAAAAATCGTCTGCGTGAAAAATGGGAATTACCGTCTGACATGCCGCTCCAGCTGCTGTGTTATGTCTAAAAAAGCGCCAGTTAATCAAATGGCGGCGAAAACTTTATCCAATCCGCAGGATGATGTCACTCCGGAAACCCTAAATAATGCAGGCTGTTAGCGGCTTTGACACCCATAAAAACGTAAATTTTCGTCAGGATTAAGGCTTGCAAAATCGGGCGTAAAAGCATAAAAATACAGAAAATACGAATAAACATTCACTGAGGGTTGGCCGTGAAGGAACGTAGTACCGAACTGGTTCAGGGTTTTCGCCATACCGTTCCCTATATCAATGCCCACCGGGGTAAAACCTTTGTCATCATGCTGGGTGGCGAAGCGATTGAGCATGAGAACTTCTCTGGCATCGTTAACGACATCGGCCTGCTGCACAGCCTGGGCATCCGCCTGGTGGTGGTTTATGGCGCACGGCCACAGATTGACGCCAGCCTGGCTCAGCAGCAACTGGAACCGGTTTATCATAAATTTACCCGGGTGACCGATGCGCAATCGCTGGAGTTAGTGAAGCAGGCTGCTGGCCGGTTGCAGTTAGATATCACTGCCCGCCTTTCAATGAGTCTTAACAATACCCCGCTGCAGGGCGCGCATATCAATGTGGTCAGCGGCAACTTCATTATTTCACAGCCGCTGGGCGTGGATGATGGCGTGGATTACTGCCACAGCGGGCGCATCCGTCGTATTGATGAAGAGGCGATTCATCGCCAGCTGGATAACGATGCCATCGTGCTGATGGGTCCGGTTGCGGTCTCTGTGACCGGCGAGAGCTTTAATCTGACTTCAGAAGAAGTGGCTACCCAGCTGGCAATTAAGCTCAAAGCGGAAAAAATGATTGGTTTCTGCTCCGAGCAGGGCGTGCTGAACAGCGACGGTGAAATCATCTCCGAGCTGTTCCCGAACGATGCACAGGCCCGCATCGACGAGATTGAAAAGGAAGGTGATTATCTTTCTGGTACGGTCCGCTTCCTGCGTGGCGCGGTGAAAGCCTGCCGCAGTGGCGTGCGCCGCAGCCATCTCATCAGCTATCAGGAAGATGGCGCGCTGTTGCAGGAGCTCTTCTCACGCGACGGTATCGGTACGCAGATTGTGATGGAGTCAGCCGAGCAGATCCGTCGCGCCAATATCAATGACATCGGCGGTATCCTCGAACTGATCCGTCCGCTGGAGCAACAAGGCATTCTGGTGCGTCGCTCACGCGAGCAACTGGAAATGGAGATCGATAAGTTCACGATTATTCAGCGCGACAATCTGACCATTGCCTGTGCTGCCCTCTATCCGTTTATGGATGAGAAGATTGGTGAAATGGCCTGTGTGGCGGTTCATCCTGACTATCGCAGCTCTTCACGCGGTGAGATGTTGCTGCAGCGCGTCGCGTTGCAGGCAAAGCAGATGGGACTGCAAAAGCTGTTTGTGTTAACCACGCGCAGCATCCACTGGTTCCAGGAACGCGGCTTTACGCCGGTCGATATCGAGTCACTGCCCGAGAGTAAAAAAGAGATGTACAACTATCAGCGCCGTTCAAAAGTGCTGATGGCCGACCTCACCTGATTTAATCCAGAAGGGACAGCCCGCCTTGTGGTCTGTCCCCTTTCTCTTCTTAACCGGTTTCTCCCAGTCGCTCTACCAGACCGCTACGTCGCTGCGTCTGCAACTGCACGGCGCGCTGAAACACGCCCGGTTCGCTGTAAATAGTCAGTTGTTTGCGAGCACGGGTAATGGCGGTATAGACCAGTTCACGGGTCAGCACCGGCAGAAACTGCGTCGGCATCACCAGCGCGGTATGTTCAAACTCCGATCCCTGCGATTTATGCACCGTCATTACCCAGGCCGTTTCATGTGAAGGTAACCGGCTCGGCTGGATCGCTTTGATTGCCCCATCTGGCAGCGGGAAAAAGACCTTCAGGTTACCCTCTTCATCCCGCAACGTAATGCCAATATCACCGTTAAACAGGCCGAGCGCGCTGTCATTTCGGGTAATCATCACAGGACGTCCTTCATACCAGCGGCTGCCCATGCCAGGACGCCGGATGCGCTGCAGCTGCATCAGCCGCTGCTCAATGCGCTGGTTCAGACCCTGCACGCCAAATGGCCCGTCACGGAGCGCACAAAGCAGCTGATAACGACCAAAAGCGGCAATCACCTCAGCAGGCTCCGCCTGCCGTCGGATAAGTTGCAGGAAGGGCTGATAGCCCTGTGCGACCTCATCGAGCATCGCCTGATACGCTTCCGCGCTGTCCAGCGACTGGTAACTGACATCGTCATGAGCCGCAGCAAACACCGCCCTGACCTGCTCTGCATCACCACGATTGATCGCTTTTGCCAGCTGGCCGATGCCGGATGAGGCGTCAAAACGATAACTTTTCTGTAGCAGGCAGATGCTGTCACGCACGACCGGTGCCTGCCTGTCGTCACTGCCCTGCAGCGTGCAGCCAGTCAGCAGGGCAAGCTGTTCTGCCCGCGCCAGGCTGTAGCCGCTTTCCGTGCAGCGGCAGATATCGCCCAGCACCGCACCGGCTTCAACGGAGGCGAGCTGATCGCGGTCGCCCAGAAACACCACGCGGGCATGGGCAGGCAGCGCGGCGATCAGCTTTGCCATCATCGAGAGATCGACCATCGACGCTTCATCCACCACCAGCACATCAAGGTGCAGTGGGTTACCGGCATGGTAGCGCAGCCGCTGGGTATCGGGTTGTGCGCCCAGCAGGCGATGTAGTGTAGAGGCTTCGGCCGGGAAACGCCGCCGCTCTTCGTCGCTGACCGCCAGATCCTGCAGCGCCCGGCCCAGTGACTCGGTCAGCCGCGCAGCGGCTTTGCCGGTCGGTGCTGCCAGCTGAATCCGAAGCACGCCGGGATTCAGGCGAATCAGGGCGGCGAGGAGTTTCGCCACGGTAGTGGTTTTACCGGTGCCCGGCCCGCCGGAAATGACCGCCGTCTTGCGGGTCAGCGCCACGGCTGCAGCAATTTTCTGCCAGTTCTCCGGCTGGTCGCCAAACAGGCTGTTCAGCACGTCTCCTGCGGCATGCATATCAAACGCGGTTTTGATTTCCTGCGCAGCAAAAAAGTCGGCGACCCGGCCTTCGCTGTGCCATAGCCGATGCAGATATAAACGCTGGTTACTCAGCACCAGCGGTGTCACCCGGCTGCCGTCACTGACTGCCGACCAGTCTGCCAGGCATGATGGCCAGTCATTCGGCGCGCCAGCCGCCTGCCAGATGGCCTGGGCCAGCGCAGGCTGGCGCCCGGCAAACAGGCTATCTTCACAGAGGTTGCTCAGCGGTAAACAGACGTGCCCTTCTCCCGCCTCCGCGCTGACGCAGGCAGCCGCCAGCAGCAGCGCAGGCTGTGATTCTGTCGCTACCAGACGAGCAAACTGGATATCCAGCGGCCGCAGGAGACGCTTCTCAACCGCCTGCAGTAGCAGACTCAGCATGTCACTCATAACATCTCCCCGTTTTCACCAAACAGCGCATCAATCTCTTCCACAAAAGCTTCGGAAGGTCGGGTAGCAAAAATGCCGTTGTCCGGTGAGCTGCCATCCATCCCGCGTAAAAACAGATAAAACACCCCGCCAAAATGGTGCTGATAATCGTAGTCCGGCAGGCGATGCTGCAGATAGCGATGCAGCGCCAGCGTATAGAGCTGATACTGCAGATCGTAGCGGTGGCCAATCATCGCCTGCGCCATCGCTTCGGGCGTGTAAGCGGCGTGACTTTCCCCCAGCCAGTTCGATTTGTAATCCAGCAGATAATATTTTCCCTGCCAGCGGAAGACCAGATCGATAAAGCCCTTCAGCATGCCGCGCACCTGGCGAAAATCCAGCGGAGCGGCCTGCTGAGAAAGTGTATCGTGACGACGCAGCAGATCGTCAAGATCCGCCGCCGTCAGCAGATTGTTGATCGGCAGATAAAATTCCATCTCGATGAGCCGTTCGCTGCTTTTGATTGCCGATAGTGTCAGCCCCTCCGCATTAAGCGGCGTATGTAACACCCGATCAATCCACTGCTCCACGACCGGCAACCAGCTCAGCGGATAGCCATTATGCTGCAGCTGATCTTCCAGCCAGATGCGATCCGGCGGCTCGGTAAAGTCGATCGACTCAAACAAACCGTGCAGGAAAGTGCCGGGTGCCGCGCCGCGCGGAAAGTGGTGCGGCGTCAATGCCGACTCTTCGCCACTCTCCTCTTCGCCCGCTGCATCGATATCGAAGTTAGGTAGCGCATCCAGCAGTGGCGAGCTGTGATGCTGTTGCAGACCGGAGTAACTGGTTACCCGCCAGACATCCGCCAGGGCACGGGTCACGTCGCGGCTGCTTAACGCCTCATCACCCTGCTCAGCGTCCTGCCATATTTCGCCCGGAATCAGATCCTCTTCGACCAGCGCAATGCCTTCACCGGTTAGCGCATTGAGTCGCTGGCTGAGCTGCTGCGCATCGGCCGCCAGGCCCTGCTGCACCAGGTAGCCCAGCGCACTCTTATGCAGATCGCTTTCGCCCTCTTTCTTGCGGGTGCCTTTGATCAGCGGTGCGATGCCGACGCTGCAGTGATAAACCGAACGGGTCAGCGCCACGTAGAGCAGACGCAGATCCTCCGCCAGACGCTCCTCTTCGGCCAGCGCCAGACTCTGTGCATTGCCCTGTACATCCAGCAACGCCGTGAAATTCTCGCGATCGTGATAGAGCGCGCTGGCGGCCTCGCGGAACCCGGCTGCAAATGGCAGCCAGACCAGCGGATACTGCAGCCCTTTGGATTTGTGGATGGTGATGATCTGCACCAGATGGCGGTCGCTTTCCAGACGTAGCTGCTGGCTGGAGGCCTGGCTGTTCGGCCGGGCAATCTGCTGCGCCAGGAAGCGCACCAGGGCGTGCGGACTCTCGAGCTGCACCGAGGCTTCCTGCAACAGTTCACCCAGATGCATCAGGTCAGTCAGCCGACGTTCACCGTTCTCCGAGGCCAGCATATTCTCCGCAAGCTGCCGCTTGATCATCACATCACGCAGCATCGGTAACACGCCACGCTGATGCCACAGCTGCTGCCAGACGGCAAACTGCTCCACCAGCGCGTCCCACTTACGTTCATTCTGTGTCAGCGCGTCGAGCGTTGCCGCGTCAATGGCAAAAATTGAGGTCGCCAGCGCACTGCGCAGCAGCCGTTCCTGCTCCGGTGCCTGAATCGCCTGCAGTAACCAGAGCAGTTCGCGCGCTTCCGGCGTGGTGTAGACGCTGTCACGGCTGGAGAGATAGACCGACGGAATCGACAGCGCATTCAGCGCGTCGCGGATTAAACCGGCCTCATTGCGACTGCGCACCAGCACGGTGATATCGGAAGCCCTCACCGGCTGCAGCGCCTCGCCTTTACCCAGCCAGGCACGTCCCTGCTGTCCTGCCACCAGCCAGCGGCTGATATCGGCCGCACACTGCTGCGCCATAAACTGCTGGTAGTCGCTGTTGCCGACGCCCTCGCCAGGCTGCAGCCAGAAACGTAATGCGGGTTGTTGCTGCTGGTCAAAAATAAGTTTCAGTGACTCGTTGGGTGCGGCAGGCTTAACCGGCTGGAAGGGGATCGCCGAGAACAGGAAAGGCGAATCGAGCTGAGAAAAGAGGCGGTTGACGCTCCCGACCATCTCAGGTGAAGAACGCCAGTTGGTATCCAGTGTGTAGTGAGCACTGACTTCGCTTCTGGCGCGCAGATAGGTAAAAATATCCGCGCCGCGAAATGCGTAGATTGCCTGCTTGGGATCGCCGATCAGAAACAGCGCCTGCTCCGGCTGATTAATATAGAGCGTGCGGAAGATGCGATACTGCTGTGGATCAGTATCCTGGAATTCATCAATCAGGGCCACCGGGAAACGCGCCCGGATGGTTTCGGCCAGCAACACGCCGCCGGGCTGCTGCAGCGCCTCATCCAGCTTACTGAGCAGATCGTCGAAGCCTAACAGCGCGCGTAACCGCTTCTCACGCTGCACCGTGGCACGCACATCGGTCAGCGCCTGCGCGATAATCACATCGCGCAGCGACAAGGGTTCTGCCAGAAACTGATCGACCGCCTCAAACAGCGAATGCCGCGGGGCGTCGCCTTTTTTGGTTTTTTCATCAAGCACCTGCTGACCAAAGCGCTCCAGCTCTTTAGGCAGCTGATAATCCAGCGTCTCACTGCTGGCCCACTGCGTAACTTTTGCGACCCAGTTGGGCAGATGTTTACTGCTGTAGCTGCGCTTATCCACGCCCGAGGCACTGATCATGCCTTCAACATCGCCGCTAAGCGCCTGCCACTGCTGTTTAATAGCCTCAATGCGCGCCAGATTACGGGCGTGGCGTGAGGCCAGCGTCTCATCGGCTGCGGGCGGACGCTTCAGGCTGGGTGATTCTCCCTGAAGCCAGGGGCGCAGCGTGGTCAGCAGGCTGTCAGGCCCGCTCCACTCTGCAGCGATAATGCGCGCTACATCAAGCGTCAGTGGGTAGCACTGCCGACGCCAGAAATCAGCTGTCGATTGCTTCAGCAGAGCCTGCTCATCTTCAATCAGCTCCTGCTCGAACAGCATGCCCGATTCAAAAGCATTGAGATTAAGCATCCGCTGACAGAAACCGTGAATAGTGAAGATGGCGGCTTCATCCATCTGCCGTTCAGCCGCCAGCAACTGCGCGGCGGCCTGACTGAGATCCGGCATCTGCTCCAGCAGTAACTGATGCATCGGATTGCTGCTTTTGCCGCGGATACAGGCCAGACGCAGCTGATGAATATTCTCGCGGATGCGTCCGCGCAACTCAGCGGTCGCAGCCTCGGTGAAAGTCACCACTAAAATTTCTTCTACCGAAAGCGGGCGGCTGTAGGCGTTTTCTCCGCCCAGCCCCAGCAGCAGACGCAGATAGAGCAGACCAATGGTAAAGGTTTTTCCGGTGCCCGCTGACGCCTCAATCAGACGCTCGCCTCTGAGCGGCAGCGTTAAAGGATTCAGCGAGACGGGCGGTAACTGCGTCATTGGGTCTCACTCTTTACCGGCAGCGACTGCTGCAGTTGCGCCACTTCATTCCAGGTTTTCCAGCCAGGCTGACGGGCAAATTCAGTTTTGCCAGTGCCGGTGCCGGCAATCTGCGAGGTCATCGCCATACCCTTGTGTTCAATTACGGCCTGCCGGAAAAAGTCTGCCAGGCTGGCCGGGGTTAACTGCTGAACCTGCTCGATCACTTTTTGCCGGGTATTAAAGTGATCATTCTGCCGATCAAAGTCGCGGCCAAAACGATCCGCTTCCTCAAAAAGCGTCTGAGGACGCTGCTGCAAATCATTGATCATTGCCTGCTGATACTGGGCAAAATCTGCCTTACTCATGCTGCGTAATCGTTTTTCTGCCAGTGGATAGAAGGCCTTATAGCGCTGCAACAGCCAGTCCGGTTGTTTGCTGTTACTTTGCAGCAGGAAGCCGACACCCCACTGGCGGCCCACCGGCATCTGGAAGGCAAAGACCGCATAGCCGAGCTGCTCTTTAGTACGCAGCTGATTGTAGAACCACGGCTGAACGATCTGGCTCAGCATCGAGCTGTGCGCCATGCTCTGATATTCACCATATCCCAGTGGAACATAGAGAGCGGCAAGCGCGGAGTCGGTGCTGCTGCCCTGCTGCTGCAGGTTGGCTTTCAGCGGTCTTTTAATGGTCACATACTGGCTGTGCCAGTCGCGGGCCGCATTACTCTGCATCTGTTGCTTAAGCTCATGTCCCAGCTGCGTCACGCTGTCAGCACTGAGATTACCCACCACCAGCATCTCTGGTGTCGCATCGCGGAACAACGTATCGCGATAGGTCGTCACATCCTTAAGTGAAATTGTGCTGACCAGCTTACGGCGGGTCTCGCGCTGGGTATAAGGCAGCTGCGACAGCAGTTGCATCGGCTGAATCGCCTGCTCAAACGCCTTGCCTTTTTCCGCCGCGTCCAGCCGCTCCAGATACCAGGATTTGGCCTGCTCCAGCTGCTGTTCTGTCGGCTGGAAGGTGGCATAACCCTCCACCAGTTTCTTCAGTAGCGTCGGCAGACGTTGCGTGAAACCGTTAGCACTGAACACCAGCCCCTCATCTTCCCCGGTTGAGAAGCTGATGCCGCCCACGGAGGCCTGCGAGTTAAGCTCATCCAGCGCCAGACTGGAAAGGTAGTCATTCAGGCCAAACAGCACCTGCTGACGGGCGTCGCTGATGGCGTTTTTATTGCGTAATGCCAGAGTGATCGCTGCTTTAGGTTCGCTGGCGTAATAGCGGCTGGGCATCCAGTAAATGCGCATACCATCATGGTTATCCAGCTTCACCGGATGCTGATACGTTTTTCCGTCTGACGGCAACAGGGTGAAATCATCCGGAATATAGGGGTTCAGCACGGGCATCGCCAGCGTAATCTGGCTGGCGCGCTGGTACCAGTCGGCAAAGGTTTGTGGCGTGATCTTCTCAACCTGGTAAGGCGCATCCACAAAATAGGCGGTTTTGTTGTGCGGCTCCTGCGGGCTGATATACCAGATGCGCGCATGCTGCGGGGTCATCTCTTCCAGCCGGGCTTTAATCGCTGCAGCATCGTACTGATCCGCCAGATAAGGCGCATCCAGCGTATGTTCAACCGGCACGCGCAGCATGGTATCAACCAGCCATTCGATGTAATCCATATCGCGGGTGATGGAGGGATAGCGGAAGTCGAGCGCCAGCACGTGTGACACTTCATCGAAATAGCGCTTATCATCGGCCTGCTGACGCAGCAGATTGATGTAGCTGAATATGGCCGCTACCACTTCGTCACGCTGTGCCAGCCCCTTATCCGTGAGTGACGCGGTAATCGCAAATACGCCACTATTACGCTCGGTCATCGGGTCAGCGCCCGCATTGACCCCGTCGGCCAGCCCCTGCTTTTGCAGCCAGTCAGTCAGCGTATTTTTGCTGCGGTCGCTGATTAAATAGCTAATCAGCGTGTCGGTTTTACTGCGGAAGCGATCGCTGTTATTAGCGATGCGGAATTCAACTTTGAGCTGCTTGCGGGGCTGGGCCGGAACGTAATGAATGATGATGCCCTGCTGCGCATCCGTCACCACCGGCACCGTAATCTCCGGCACGCTGGCGTCATGATTTTGCACCCGGCCAAAGGTTTTAGCCGCTATCGATGCCATCTCTGGCAGCGGTTTATTGCTGTAGATCACCGCCTTCATCAGGTTGGCGGAATAATGCGTGTGATAAAAATCCAGCAGCGCCTGGTGCAGTTTGCTGCCGGGCTTATCTTTCAGTGTTTCAAGATTGCCACCCGAGAAACGTGACGCCGGATGCGCCGGGTTCAGGGTTTCAGCGCCCACCTGGGCCATGCGCAGGCCATCGCGCGAGCGCGCCATGGTCAGCTCGGCGTTCACGGCGTGGCGTTCGCGATCGGCATTAACCGGATCCAGCAGTGGCTCAGCTACCGCATCCGCCAGGCGATCAACCGCCGGTTCCAGCGAATCGTTTTCCACTTCCAGATAAAAGGCGGTGCGGTAAGCGGCCGTGCTGGCGTTGTGGCTGCCGCCATGCTTTTTCAGGAATTCGGCCAGGTTATCCGGCTGCGGGTAGCGCTTTGAGCCCATCAGCACCATATGCTCGAGGTAGTGTGCCAGTCCCGCCTGCTTATCGGGATCGTCCAGTGATCCTATCGGCAGCGTCAGCGCTGCCAGCGATTTCGGTGCCACAGGATCGGAAACCAGTAACACCGTCATCCCGTTATCCAGCCGGATAGCCTGATAGTGGCGAGGATCCTGTTCACTTTTGCGAATAGTGTCGTTAACTGGCTGCCAGCCTGATGATGTCTGCGCCTGTGCTGTGCAAGCCACCAGGCTTAACAATAGCGCCGCTATCCAGCGTGCGTGTACCCGCATGTAAACCCCTCTCATTTCCCGATAAGCCGCCAATCTCTGACACGGCGGCTCAAAGCAGAGCAAAATGTCTGTGTAATAAGTCAGTTAGCAAAAATACCTTCTGACCTGCTATTCATCATCCTGATGTGCAGCCAGCACCGGTAAATACCAGCGCTGCGCCGCCTCAGTTATCTGCTGCAATTGTGGCTCATCCAGCACACGGCAAAGACGCTGCAGATAGGGATCGCCGCCCTCGCCCTCAACCTGATAGTTACCCTGCCAGGCGGTCAGCAGTCGATTACGCGCTTTGAGCTGCGTCGCTTCATCGGTCAGCAACTGCTGGCTTTTTTTGTCATAGCTGGCAGTCAGCCACGCGCCGCCACTCTTGTTAAGCAGCATCAGCGGCTGGCGCATACCCGCGAGATAGCCTGCGACATATTCATTCAGCGCAGCGATCGCCTCAGCCTGCGGCACGGCGAGGAAACACCAGCGGCTCTGTTGCCGGCCAAACATCCGGCTGCTGCCGGTGCCGCCCAGCGCGCAGTAGACCAGATGCTCCAGCCAGAGTAACAGGCCGTCGTTCATGTTGAGCACGCCAGGCCGCCAGCGCAGTAATCCGTCACTCTGCACCTGCGTCAGCCAGCCGGTTAAGCTGACCTGTTCCAGCTGCAGGTTTACTTCCCAGCTCTCGCCATCACTGCGCTGAGTGACCACTTCAGCAGCCACTTCCTGCATCTCATCACGCTGCGCCTGCCAGAACAGCTCACCGAACGCGCCGTAAGGCAGATTACCGGCCGCGCGATGGTGCGCATAAAGCCGCTGGGTATCCTCGCCTTCGACCAGGGCATTCAGCAGCTGCGCATTGATCTGGTAACGCTCCAGATTGTCCAGGGCAAATGGCTCGCTGTCGGGCAGTTCATTCTCCTCCAGCCAGAAACTCACGCCGAGCCGCTGATGGAACCAGGCGCGGACCGGATGTCGCCAGAAACGCAGAAACGCCTCCAGCGTCAGCGCATCAATTAACGGCGCTTCCAGCGGCTGAACAAAATCAGGTTGCGGCTGCCCTGCTCCCTGCGCGGCAGGCAGCCACTCACGGGCGAAGCTCTGGAGTCTGGCAGCTGGCTGGAAGTTTTCTGCAGCAAACGGCATCCGGCTATGCAGATGCTGCAGGTGCATCCGCACCCGCGCGGCGCTCTCATCCAGCTCAAGATGACCGTCACCCTCCAGATAAAAACTCTGCCCAATGTAATCCAGCAGTTCTGTGACCAGTACTGACGGGTAGCGTTCCGTATTGTCCTGTATTGCCCTGCCGATGTAACTGATGTAGAGCTGCTGCTGTGCCGAAATCATCGCCTCCAGGAAGAGGTAGCGATCATCATCGCGGCGGCTGCGATCACCTTTGCGGGACTGCTGCTGCATCAGGTCAAAGCCTAATGGTGCCAGGGTCCGGGGATAGATGCCGTCGTTCATGCCAAGCAGACAGACCAGCTGAAAAGGAATGGAGCGCATCGGCATCAGGGTGCAGAAGTTAATCTGTCCGGCCAGAAAACGCTGGCTGATGCGCTGCTGATCAAGCCGGCTACGTAAATCATCGCGCAGCAGCGCCACCGGAATCGCCTCTTCAAAGCGCGCATCCATGCCATATTCGATCAATTGCTGCCACTGCTCTTCCACCAGCAGCAGGGCAGCCTCGGTTTCTGCATCAGGGCTGAAAAAGGCGTTCAGCAATTCCCGGCACAGTGGCAGCCAGGCGACCAGCGGACGGGGTTCGGCCAGCAGCTGCCGCCAGTGATTAAGCCGGGAAAGCAGCTCAGCCAGATGTCCCGCCAGTTCCCCCACCAGACCACTCGACTCGTCATAGGGCAGAATCCCTTCCCAGTCACCGTTGTGGCTCTCCATCGCATAGCCCAGCAGCATGCGCTGCAGGCCAAAGCGCCAGGTGTGCTGGCCGGTAATCGGGAGTGACAGCGCTTCCACGCTGGCATCATCCAGCCCCCAGCGCACACCCGATTCGCTGACCCAGCGCCGCAGTAAGCGCAGGCCGCTTTCATCAATCGAAAAATGAGCAGCCAGCGCCGGAACATCCAGCAGCGCCAGGACATCCTCTGAGACAAAACGGCTGTCCGGCAGTGCCAGCAGATTCAGAAAGGCCACAATGGCCGGATGTGCCTGACTGGCCCGCCGGTCTGAAATCGCAAACGGCAGGTAGCGATCGGCGGGTGCGTTGGCGAACACCGCCTGAATAAACGGCGCGTAGGCGTCGATGTCTGCCACCATGACGATAATGTCACGCGCTTTCAGCGTCGGATCGGCTTCCATCATCGCCAGCAGATGATCCTGCAATACTTCGACTTCACGCTGGGCGCTGTGGCAGACCTGTACCGCAATAGAGCGGTCCTCCGGATCCAGGCAGCGCTTCTGATCGCTGTGCGCCAGTTCCGCCGCATTCAGCCCGATGATGGCGTTATCCTGCAGGTTGAGAAGATCGTGCTGCATGCAGTGCAGCAGGTTATCCGGCTCCACATCCACAAACGCATCAATATCGTCGTTTGACTCCATCTGACTGAGCAGAAACAGGTTATCGCGCCCCAGCTTGCCCCATGAGGCAAGCAGCGGATTAGTAAGCTGCTGTTCGCCAGCGTCGTTAAACAGCGCCGGAGCCTGCTCTGCATCCCGGAAAAGTCTGCGTGATTCATCGGCACCATGACGCCGACGCTGACGACTCTGCAGTTTCGCCAGAAACGCATAGTCCTGAATGTCGCCCCAGTAGTCGCGGCAGGGATTGGTGAACAGCAGATGGATGTCGATGTGACGCCCCAGCGCCTGCAACGCCTGCAGATAGACTGGCGGCAGCGCAGAGATACCACAGATGAAGACCCGTTTCGGCAGATTTTCCGGCGTGGTTTTCGCCTGTTCCAGCGTCTGGATAAATCGCGAATAGAGGTTGGCACGGTGCCATTCGGGCTGGCGCAGCGCCTGGGTATAACTTACCAGATCGCGCCACAGGGCGGCCTGCCAGCGCTGCGCTTCGCCCAGTCCGTCAATGGTTTCGCCACGCTCCCAGCTGTTGAGCCAGTCGGCACGATAAACCAGATACTGGTCGAACAGATCGGCCACGCGTGAACTGAGCTGATACAGTTTTCGCTTGTCGCCGTCGTCATGGAGATAGTGGCGTAAAGAGATAAACTCTTCCTGTTCGAGCATCACCGGCAGCCGGTGCATCAGCTTCCAGCCCATGCTGGCCTTGCTGAAAGCACTTTCTACCGGGATATCGGGCAGTACGCGGACGAACATCTCCCAGATAAAACTGGCAGGCAGCGGGAATTCGATATTGGCCGCAATGCCAAAGGTTTGCGCCAGCTCCATCTGCAGCCATTGCGCCATTCCCGGGCTCTGCACCAGCACCATTTCTGAGGCGAAAGGATCATCAAGAGGGTCATGTTTAATCACCGCCGCCGCCAGAATCTTCAGCACATCAAGCTGATTTGAGTGATAAACGTGAAACATGAAAACTCCTGTGATAACTCAGAACGTGACTGCGGTATTGCGGCTCTGTCACTTTACCGCGTATCGCAGTTGAAACCCATCAAAAGGGCGACCCGCGACGTTTAACAGCGCAGTCGGGTCAGGCTGGCACTGCGCTGATAAGGCCCTGTCACATCCGCCCGCTCCAGGATACAGCCTGAGGGACCGCTCTGCTGTTGCAGCGTGGATTTCCAGCCTGTCACTTCATGCCCTGCCAGGCGTTGCTCAGCGACCCGCCACGCCTCACGCTGATACCACTGCTGGCTGAACCCCAGCGCCAGTGCGCGATGATAGTGCAACAGGGTGCTACTGCTTAATGCCATTAACAGCAGAGCAAACAACACTTCCGGCAAGCTAAACCCACCGCACTTACAGACAGGTTGCCGGCGGCGTGAGTGGGCAATAGTCAATCCAGCCGTGCGGCAGCGTGCTAATCTGATTGCCCCGTAAACGCACCCAATGCCATACCGCCATGCCACTGCCGCTGGCCTCACCTTTAAGCAGACCTTCATCCTTTTCACCTCGCTGTAAACAGCTGCGCCAGCCCTGGCGATCATCCTGCTGACACAGGTCTGACTCCGTCGCAGGCCAGTTCAGGGAAAGACCCCATTGCAGCGCCGACTGCGCCCGCCAGAAATCCTGAATAAACTGCTGCTCATCCGCCAGCAGTCGCATCCCCTGCTCAGACATCTTTCGGCTGGCATGTAGCGTAAAACTGCCGATCACCATGATCATTAACACCATGCCCAGCGCACTGCTGCCCCGCTGCTTCACAGGTTCACGCCCTCTATCCAGCTCTCCACCGTTTCAAGCCAGCGTCCGGTCCGTCCCTGCAGCACGATCCTGACCTGTGTACCCTGCTGGCTGATGCCGAACTGCTCCACTGTCATGAATGCGGGATCGGAGAGCCGTTCCCAGCCCGCTGACTGACACTGGTCAACGCCGCGCTGCATCTCAAGCTGCTGCTGGCGCAGGCGAAAGCCGTAATAGTCACTCTCCGTATGGCCCACTGGTTCCCATTTACCGTTGCTGTTCTCATCCCAGCGCAGCAGCAGGCAGTTCTCGCTGATTTTCAGCGCACCGCTGCCGCATTCGCCGTGACAATAACCGGCCCGTCTTAGCGCCTTTTCCAGCGTCGCCATCATCTGCTGTAGCTCCTGCCGCAGCTGCGCCTGTTGCAGTACGCCCGCATTCTCCACCAGTAGCAGCGGCAGAAAACGGCCCGCACTGAGCATCACGACGGCACTGATTGCCATGGCGATCAACATTTCCAGCAGGCTGAATCCGGCGTTTTTCAACGGCACGCCTCCTCATCAGTCATGCAGAGGCGAATACGGGCTCTGGCCGAGATAATCAGCCGCATGCGTCCGGCGCTGTTCCCCAGTTCAATACTGCCTGCTTTAGCGACATTACGGCGGCCATAGAAACCCGGCTCGCCCCGAATGTCAGAGAGCGTCACGCCCGCGTGCGGCGCGATGAAATGCAGCCGTTTCCCGTGAACACATTTCGCAACGGGGCGGCTGCCCGCACCGATGCACCAGGGATCGCCAGGCTGTGACCATAACACCAGGTCGCTATTTTGCCGGTTGGCCTGGGCACGCAGTCGTAACAGGAATCCCTGCAATTGCTGAGCGCTGTCGCGCAGTTGCTGCCGCTGTTGCCAGCGCTGCCAGCCATGTAGCGCGGCAAGGCTTAGAATGCCGGCAATCACCATTACCAGCAGCAGCTCCGGCAGGGTAAAACCGCGTAAGTGTGCTGTTTTCATGGCGTCAGAGTGCGGGTGATGAACAGTCGAAACAACAGGTGTTGTGACAGGCTGGAAAGCGTGCCGCAGAGAATCTTCTCCCCGCACACAGGCAGTGGCAGAAGCGTGCGAGCGGTGCCGCAGATTTACCGGTATGCAGGCAAAAAAAAGCCCCGGCGAAGTTGCCAGGGCGTTATCTTTTATCGCGAATCAGATGGCGACAGGTGCTTTGATCGCGGGATGCGGATCGTAGCCTTCAATCCCGAAATCGTCGAACTGATAGTCAAACAGTGATGCTGGTTTGCGTTTGATCACCAGCTTTGGCAACGGACGCGGCTCGCGGGTCAGCTGCAGGCGCGCCTGTTCCAGATGGTTGCTGTAGAGGTGCGTGTCACCACCCGTCCAGACGAAGTCGCCCACCTGCAGATCGCACTGCTGCGCCACCATATGCACCAGCAGCGCATAGCTGGCAATGTTAAACGGCAGCCCCAGGAAGATGTCGCACGAGCGCTGATAAAGCTGGCAGGAGAGCTTGCCATCTGCCACATAGAACTGGAAGAACGCATGGCAAGGTGCCAGTGCCATCTCGCTGAGTTCACCGACGTTCCAGGCAGAAACGATAATCCGACGTGAGTCAGGATCGCGCTTCAGCTGCTCCATCACCTGGCTTAACTGGTCAATTTCCTGACCGCTGGCCGTTCCCCAGCTGCGCCACTGTTTGCCATACACCGGGCCGAGATCGCCATTCTCATCTGCCCATTCGTCCCAGATGGAGACGTTGTTTTCCTTAAGATAACCGATGTTGGTGTCACCTTTCAGGAACCACAGCAGCTCATGAATAATGGAGCGGATATGGCATTTCTTGGTGGTGACCAGCGGAAAACCATCCTGCAGATTGAAACGCATCTGGTGACCAAAAATTGAAAGCGTACCCGTGCCGGTACGGTCAGCTTTTGGTGTGCCTTCGTGCAGCACATGTTGCATTAAATCCAGATACTGTTTCATTTTTCCTCGCGAAATTGTGGCTGCGGGCGACGACGATACGCCCAGATCATCATAATAATACCGGCAAAAATCATCGGTACAGAGAGGATCTGTCCCATACTGATTCCGCCTTCGAACAGGCCAAGCTGGGCATCCGGCTGGCGGAAGAACTCAACGATTATACGGAAGGCGCCGTAGCCAATCAGGAACAGGCCAGAGACGCTGCCCATCGGGCGCGGCTTGCGAATAAACAGGTTCAGAATGATAAACAGCACCACACCTTCCAGCGCCAGTTCATAGAGCTGCGAAGCATGACGTGGCAGTACGCCGTAGGTATTAAGCAGTTCCTGATATTGCGGATTGGTGGCGGCCAGCGCGACATCTTCGCTGCGGGAACCCGGGAACAGCATGGCGTAGCGGAAGCCCGGATCGACACGTCCCCACAGCTCGCCGTTAATGAAGTTGCCAAGACGACCGGCACCCAGACCAAACGGGATCAGCGGCGCAATGAAATCAGAAACCTGGAAGAAATTACGTTTAGTGCGGCGGGCAAAGATCAGCATCACCACAATCACCCCGATCAGGCCACCGTGGAACGACATGCCGCCATCCCAGACTTTGAACAGATAGAGAGGATTTTCCAGGAACAGCGGTAAGTTGTAGAACAGGACATAGCCGATACGGCCGCCCAGGAAGACGCCCAGGAAACCAGCGTAAAGCAGGTTCTCAACTTCCTCTTTTTTCCAGCCGCTGCCAGGCTGATTGGCGCGACGTACTGCCAGCCACATGGCGAAAACAAAGCCCACCAGATACATCAGACCGTACCAGTGAAGCGAAACCGGTCCGATCGAGAAGATCACCGGATCGAACTGCGGAAATGCAATATAGCCGTTATTCATCATTCACCGTCTATTTTTCAACCCTGAAAAGGGGCGTTGTCAGGCACATAAATTAAGGCTGCGCATCATAGCACAGCCGGTTTTGTGAATTGTCGCGCAAATGTAAACGCGGATAACCTGCCGGGCTTTGTGGTTAGCGACCGCCGCGAATCAACCCGCCCAGTCCGCGCCGCTCCATAAAGGCCGAGACCAGATGGCGAACTTCTGTGGCGGTGTCGGCATTCATCCCCTGCTCGCTGAGCTTCTGCACCTCTTCGTGATCCAGATGACGCAACAGATACTTCACGCGCGGTACGTTTTTACCGTTCATGCTCAGATGGTGATACCCCAGGCCGACCAGTAGCGCGACGCACATCGGATCGCCCGCCATTTCACCACACAGGCACAATTCCAGATTGGCCAGGCGGGCTTCCTGCGCGATCGCATTCAGTGCGCGCAGCATCGCCGGATGCAGCGAGTCGTAAAGGTTCGCGACGCGGGTGTTGTTGCGGTCCACCGCCAGCAGATACTGCGTCAGGTCGTTGGTGCCGACCGAGACAAAATCGACCCGTGACGCCAGATGCGGGATCATAAACAGCATCGACGGCACTTCGATCATGATGCCGATACGCGGCGCGGGGATCGCATAGCCCAGCATCTCTTCCACTTCGCGTCCGGCGCGCTCAATCAGCTGTTTTGCGTCGTCAATCTCGTCGATGTGACTGATCATCGGCAGCAGGATACTGAGGTTGCCGGAGGCAGCATTGGCACGCAGCATCGCGCGCACCTGCACCAGGAAAATTTCCGGCTGGTCGAGCGTCAGGCGGATGCCGCGCCAGCCCAGGCAGGGATTCTCTTCACTGATAGGCATATAGGGCAGCTGTTTGTCTGCCCCCACATCCAGCGTTCGCAGCGTTACCGGCTTGTTGTGGAACAGCTGCAACATGCCCTGATACTGCGCCACCTGCTCCTCTTCCGACGGGAAGCCATTCTGCAGCATAAACGGGATTTCGGTGCGGTAGAGGCCGATGCCATCCACCCAGCTGCCCAGCGCCTGCTCATGTTCCGGACTTAATCCGGCATTCAGCATTACCTGCACGCGTTCGCCACTTTTCAGCTCACCCGGCTGATCGACCACGCCTTCCGCCATTTTGCTCAGCGCGTTCTCTTCGCTGATTAGCCGCTGATACTCCTGCACCAACACCGGTTCGGGATCGATCAGCAGCTCACCGCGATAGCCATCAACAATCAGCAGGCGTTTGTTGAGCTGATGAGGCTGGATGTCAGCGCCCATCACCGTCGGAATGCCCATGGCGCGGGTCAGGATCGCCGCGTGGGAGTTAGCCGCGCCGTCACGCACTACCACACCCGCCAGCCGCTCCTGCGGCAGCTCCGCTAAAGTGGTGGCGGTCAGCTCATCGGCGACCAGCACAAAGCGTTCCGGCCAGGCATTGGTACCGACCAGAGTATCATCGAGGTGAAACAGCAGACGCTGACCCAGCACCCGCAGATCCCCTGCGCGTTCACGCAGATAGTTGTCAGTCAGGCTGGCGAACTGTTCAGCAAACTTCTCGATCACCTGTTTCACGGCCCACTCCGCGACCGATCCGCGCTCGATCTCGTCGAACAGATCTTTCTTCAGCCGGGCATCGGTTAACAGGTGAGAGTAGAGATCGAAAATGGCCGCGCTCTCTTTCTGTGCGCTGGCGCTGAAGCGCTTGCTGAAACGGCGGAATTCACTGGCCGCTTCGCTCATGGCAAGTGACAGACGCTCACGTTCACGCTGCACATCCAGCGTTGAGGCGGCCGAAACCTGATCGAGCAGAGGCTGCGTCTCATCGACCCAGCCGGGTGCCACCGCTACGCCAGGCGCTGCCGCAATAGCGCGTACCCGCGTCTGCCGGAACTGGCCAAACAGCTGCCCCATCTGAGACTGCGACAGCAGCGCCGCCATCTGAGTGGCAAGCGTCACCAGGAATGACTCTTCGCTTTCATCAAACTGCCGATGTTCGCGCTGCTGCACCACCAGCACGCCAAGAAGCTGACGACGGCTGATAATGGGCACGCCGAGGAAGGAGCGATAGCGCTCCTCTTTGACTGCGGGGATATATTTGAAGCTGGGGTGACTCTGGGCGTCAGCAAGGTTAATCGGTTCGGCCAGACGGCCCACTAAACCGACGATACCTTCGTCAAACGCCAGCGTCACGGTGCGGCCACGCGGTTTTTTGAGGCCGCGCGTCGCCATCAGGTAATAGCAGCGACGATCGTGGTCGGCGAGGTAAACAGAACAGACTTCCGTATCCATCGCCAGACAGATCTCATTGACCAGGATGTCGAGTGCTTCATTGAGACGCGGCGCACTCGCCACTTTTTCTACAATTTCGCGCAACTGAGTGAGCATAAAGGGCGTGGCCTATCCTCTCTTACGTCGATGGGCAGGATTATTTCGCT
>Ga0268259_10000053_pt1 | contig 95382 bp, 91 predicted proteins | sample AgamicAsMarz_FD_200246 | JGI IMG/M metagenome (GOLD analysis project Ga0268259, IMG submission 200246) | Agave microbial communities from Guanajuato, Mexico - As.Ma.rz (v2) (version 3) | ecosystem: Host-associated > Plants > Phyllosphere > Phylloplane/Leaf | place: Guanajuato, Mexico... | reverse complement strand
ACAGACCGAAGATTATGTTATTTATTCAATCATAACTTCCTGGTAGCAATCTTTATTTTGTTGGCCTTATTTTTTCAAGCATTTTATCCTATTACGAATAACCCAGCGGTTATTCCTGACCCACTGTTAATTATTAATAGCGAATCAGGTGAAAATAATGAAAGATAATCCTCTCTCTTCCTCTGTTGACGTATCCCCTGCGGGTGCACAACTTTCGCGGCTGCATGGACTTGAAGTCGGCGCCGTACCCTTGCTGCTCTTTATCGGTATCGCTTCGATTGTCGCCATCTCAGCTACCGCAGGTTTATTGCCGAAAAACATGATTGGCGGCCTGGCGGTGATCATGACGCTTGGTTTTGCCTTTGCCAAAATAGGCCGGATGTTGCCGGTGCTGAAGGACGTCGGTGGGCCAGCAATATTGTGCCTGATGGTGCCCTCGGTACTGGTTTATTTTGGCCTGTTTGAAGCGCATACCTTAGCCACCGTCCATCTGCTGATGAAAGAAGCCAACCTGCTTTATTTTGTCATTGCCTGTCTGGTTGTTGGCAGCATTCTCGGCATGAATCGGGTGATCCTGATCCAGGGTATGATCCGCATGTTTGTCCCCCTGGTGGCTGGTACGGTGGTCGCGGTGCTCTCCGGGCTGCTGGTAGGAACAGTATTTGGCTACACGCCGTATCACACCTTTTTCTTTATCATCGTGCCCATTATCGGCGGTGGCATCGGCGAAGGCATATTACCGCTGTCACTGGCCTATTCCGCCATTCTCGGGCAAACGCCGGATGTGTATGTTGCTCAACTGGCACCCGCAGCAGTGGTGGGCAATATCTTTGCCATTATCTGCGCTGGCGTGCTGTCGCGGATAGGGATGCGCCGTCCTTCCCTGACCGGCAACGGTATGTTGATCCGCAGTGATGAGGACAACCGCGTCTTCGCACAGACGCAGGAGGTGCAGCAGACCGATTTTCAACTGATGGGCGGTGGGCTGTTGATGATATGCGCCTTTTTTATCGTCGGCGGGTTGTTTGAAAAACTGGTGCATATTCCTGGTCCGGTGCTGATGATCCTGATTGCCGTGCTGTGCAAGTACGCACAGGTGATCCCAAAATCCATGGAGCAGGGCGCGCACAGTTGCTATAAGTTTGTTTCCGCAGCACTGGTCTGGCCGTTGATGATTGGCCTCGGCATGTTATATGTGCCGCTGGAAAGCGTGGTCGCGGTATTCTCAATGGGCTACGTGGTGGTGTGTGGCTCAGTGGTGATTGCCATGGCGCTCAGCGGTTATTTCATTGCCACATGGCTGAATATGTATCCGGTGGAAGCCGCGATAGTGACCAGTTGCCATAGCGGCCTCGGCGGTACGGGGGATGTGGCGATCCTCTCGGCATCCAACAGAATGGCATTGATGCCCTTCGCGCAAATCGCCACCCGCATTGGTGGTGCTTCAACGGTCATTCTTGCCACTTTGTTATTAAGCTGGCTCGTCTGAACCACCGGCCCGCCGTTGTTACGGGCGCATCAGGTTGCGACGATAAGGCACGTTTGCATTCCCCTGTTCATATCAACAAAAGGGGCATGTGAAGGGGCAAAAAAAAACCGCCCGGAGAGGGCGGTCTTTGCATTCGGCGGGTTGCCCCACTGAACAGCGCGAATTAACGCAGCAGAGACAGTACGTTCTGCGGAACCTGGTTAGCCTGTGCCAGTACAGAAGTACCTGCAGACTGCAGAATGTTCGCACGGCTCATTTCAGAAACTTCAGAAGCGAAGTCAGCATCCAGGATACGTGAACGAGATTCAGACAGGTTGTTAACGGTGTTGTTCAGGTTGCTGATGACAGAATCGAAACGGTTCTGTACCGCACCCAGACCAGAACGCAGTTCGTCAACCTGAGACAGCGCTTCGTCGATTTTGGTCAGCGGATCGGCAGTTGCTACAGTGGTATCAACAGCCGCGCCGGAAGTTACAGCACCTGCTGCATCAGCAGTCGCTTCAGTCAGGTTACCGTTAGCGTCGGCCAGGTAGTAGTTACCTTCACCGTCGGTTTTCAGGGTGCTACCAGCCACGCCAGCCAGGTCTGCAGTCTGCTCAACGGAAGCGCTTTCGCCCGCTAAGCTTGCGCCCATGCTAACACCGGTAGCTGCAGTGGTAGAAGAGTCGAACTCCAGGCCATCGCCAGCGGCGTTTGCTTTTGCTTCGTAGTAGTTAGAACCGGATTTAACGTACACTTTACCGTCGTTACCCTGAACAACATCATCAACAGATGCCGGAGTACCGCTGGTGTCAGCCACGTTGCTCATGTCAGCAGCAACATCAACGTCAACGCTGATAGTGGTGGTATCGGTCAGAGAGCTTGCATCCACGCCGCTGGCAATGGTGAAGCCTGCCATGCCCAGAGTGTCAGAGTTCATCTGGTTCAGCTGGATATCGATATTCTGGCCGTCGTTAGAACCTACCTGGATAGACAGTTTCTGATCTTTGCTCAGTACTTTCACGCCGTTGAACTCAGTCTGTTCAGAGATACGGTTGATCTCGTCCAGACGTGCGTTGATTTCGTCCTGGATGGACTGACGGTCAGAATCAGAGTTGGTGCCGTTCTGAGCCTGTACAGACAGACGACGGATGTTCTGCAGGTTATCGTTGATTTCGTTCAGCGCGCCTTCAGTAGTCTGTGCGATAGAGATACCGTCGTTGGCGTTACGGGAAGCCTGGCTCAGACCGTTGATGTTCGCGGTGAAGCGGTTAGAGATTGCCTGACCTGCTGCATCGTCTTTCGCGCTGTTAATACGCAGACCAGAAGACAGACGCTCAATAGCGGTACCCAGAGAGCTCTGAGATTTATTCAGGTTGTTCTGTGCAACGAGGCTGAGGGCGTTAGTGTTAATAACCTGGGACATGTTTATTCCTTAATACTCAATTGTTCACATGGATTATGGTTATGCGTAAGTTGTCTCGCATACTAAATAAATCGGCCCTTTAAAAAAGGACTGAAATTTTTTGCTGCGGAAAGATTTGTTGAGTACCAGGATGGAATTTCAGGAAACAATGACTTGGCTATTTTTTAGCTGCTATTTCAGCCGATTCTGATATTGAAGATATGAATTGCGCGCACAACTGACGTTATATTCCCTTTTCGATTTAGCGAATTTTTCCTGCAGCGCTGAGTTTTTTCTTCCTTCTATATAGTTCCTTTATTAAATATTCATCTTTTTATTTCCCAGGCCGATTGGTTAATAGAATTCACTCAACAAAATGACCTTTCCGACCGGAGACGACATGGGAATATCATCATTAGGTGTAGGTACTGGCGGGATCGATACGGCATCAATGCTGGAACAGCTGAAAGCCGGCGAGCAATCACGTTTAACACCTTATACCAATCTACAGAACAGCTATAAGTCGCAGATTTCAGCATGGGGTAAGATCTCCAGCCTGCTGTCGAATCTGCAAAAAAGCGTTACCACCATGGGTTCTGATGCATTTAATAAAATGAACGTCAGCGCCAATGAAGCCTTTACTGCCGTTGCTGGCAGCGGCGCGCAGGCGGACAGCCATTCGGTGACCATTTCACAGCTCGCGACGGCACATAAATTGAAAACCCAGCCGGAAGCCAGCGCGGATGACATGCTGGGCGACACCACCGGCGGCAGCCGTACCGTGACCATCACGCAGAATGACGGCAAGACCATGGAAGTGGAGCTGGCGGATGATGAAACCTCGCTGAACCAGATTGCCAAAGCGATCAATAAACAGAAAGGCGATGTGACGGCTTCCGTACAGCGTACCGATGACGGCTATCAGCTGGTGCTGAGTTCGAAAAAGACCGGCTCCGATGGCGAAATAACCGTCAGCGTTGACGGTGATAATACACTGGCAGGTGTGCTGAACACCTCCGGCGGCGGCCAGCATGTTAATGATGACGGCTCTGTGGTTGCCGATGGCGGCGCAAACGACAATATGATCGCCGTTTCCGATGCCCAGGATGCCAAACTGCGCGTCGATGGCTCTGACTATACGCGCTCCAGCAACAACATCAGCGACATCATTGACGGCGTGACGCTGAACCTGAAAAAAGTATCGGAAAACGGCGACGCTGAGCAGTTGACGCTGACCTCGGATACCTCGGCCATCAAAACCAGTCTTCAGGATTTTGTTAAGCAATACAATGCATTGCTTGCTGAGACTACCGCTGACAGCAAATATGTCGCGGCGGATACCTCCAGCCTGGGCGATGAAGAAGTGGCGACGCAAAACTCCGGCAGCGGCTCGCTGGTGGGGGATTCCACGCTGCGCAGCCTGGTCAGCCAGGTGCGTTCCACCGTCAATGGCGTTTACGGCGATGCCGGGGCAGATTACGGCTCGCTGGCAGATTTAGGCATCAAAATTGATTCGGCAACCGGCCAGATGACGCTGGATGAAGACACGCTGGATGAAGCGATTGCCGATAATCCGGAACAAATCAGCCTGATGTTCTCCGGCCGTGGCGACAGCGAAGGGCTCTCTTCGGCGCTGGACTCCATCATCACCAGCTACGTTGGCGATTCGAAGACCAAAACGGACGGTTTGATTAAAACCACCACCGACAGCCTGGAGTCGCAAACCAAAATTGCGCAAACCCAGATTGACAAGACGCAGAAGCTGATTGACGCACAGGTCGAACGTTACCGTGTGCAGTTCCAGAATCTCGACACCATGATGTCGAATCTGAACAACATGAGCAGTCAGTTAACGTCACTGCTTTCAACCCTCTAATTTTTCATGGCGCAGGCCCGTCGCGGCCTGCCAACAGGAGTGATAAACATGTATGCAGCACAGGGGAGCCAGGCGTATGCGCAGGTGGGTCTTCAAAGTAAGCTCTCTGGCGCCACGCCGCACCAGTTAATTTCTATGCTGTTCGACGGCGCGCACAGCGCCATTCTGCAAGCCAATATCTATTTTGAGAATGGCAACGTCGCCCAGCGTGGCAAGATGATCTCTAAAGCGATCAATATTATTGATAACGGTTTACGCGCCGCGCTCGATCACGAAAAGGGCGTACATATTGCCGCAGAACTGGAGCAAATGTACGAATATATGTCGCGGACATTATTAGAGGCGAATTTACGTAACGAGCCGGAGAAATTAAAGCACATCGATGCGCTATTAATGAAACTGGCCATGACATGGAAAGAGATCGAACCAACACAGCGTCGGGTGAATTATGGATGAGGGGCTGCCAAAAATTATCGTTGAATTATACCAGATGAATTTAACGCTGCTGGATATGGCAGCGAAAGAAGAATGGGACCTGCTTGTCGAAATGGCCGCTGGCTATATGCTGAAAAAGCAGGACATTATGGAAGTCAGCGCCGATGATCTATCTGTTGCGGAAAGAGAAAACCTGAAGAAGGTATTAAAGCAGATGGTGGAAAACGAGGGGGAAATAACCCGGAAATTGCAGGCGCGCCTTCATGTTCTAAAACAGAATCTGTCTTCAATACATCGTGGAACCACGTTCAGTAAGCTCTACTCCAGTCAGCAAACCTCTTCAATACATTAAACAAATAAGGCCATCAGTAAGTGACTTACTGATGGCCTTAGTCTTCTCTTTTAGCGGTAATTAACGATTAGCTGTTGGCTGACAACATTCAGGGCGGGTCGTAACGGGCCGCGCTTATTCACCGTATAAATAAAGCGAAATTCACCCGTTGCGGAGAGCGGAAAAGTGATGCTGCGTTGCCCGGCCAGGGAAGGCAGCCGTAAGCAGCGATCGCGACGGCACAGCTTGATTTCCAGCCCTGGCGGCGGCGGAGCCAGCAGCGTAATACGCCATGAAACACGGGTAACCTTTGCCGACGCCGGGATCGCAGAAGGCGAGCTTAACGCTCGCCCGCGTACGATCTGCTTGCCGGTGCGGGTGCTGCCACCCGCTGCCGTATCGCTCCAGGCACCGCTGGAAGGTGCGGCATGCGCTGGCAATACCAGCGCCATGCCCAAAATAGCAGCGGCAGGTATCATGAATGTGTACCGATTACGGTGGTCATTTGCACCGTTTTGTTGCTGCTGATTTCCAGCGTTGACATCACGGCCAGCTGCGGGAAAGCGCGGCGCAGGAAGCGTGAAACCATCAGGCGCAGCCCCGGATTCACCAGCAGTACCGGCGAAATGCCCATCGCTTGCTGGTCGGTGATGGCGCGTTCGGCCTGCTTCATCAGATTGTCGGCAATACCCGGTTCGATCGCGCTGCCGTTCTGGCGAGCCTGAATCAACAGTTTTTCCAGCGTGGTATCCAGACCAATCACCTTGATGTCGTTATCCGTGCGGAACCACTGTGCCGTAATGGCGCGGCCCAAACGGATGCGCACCTGCGCAGTCAGTTCGTCCGGATCGTTTTGTAGCGGAACATATTCGGCCAGCGTATCGATAATGGTGCGCATATCGCGGATAGAGACGCGCTCGGCCAGCAGATTCTGCAACACTTTGTGGAACAGCGTCAGGGAGATCACGCCCGGGATCAGATCTTCAACCAGCTTCGGCATCTCTTTATTAATGCGCTCCAGCAGTTGCTGCGTCTCCTGGCGGCTGAACAGTTCTTCCGTATTCAGCGAGATCACGTGGTTAAGATGCGTGGCGATAACGGAACCCGGATCGACCACGGTATACCCCTGAATCTGCGCCTGCTCGCGGAAGACTTCGTCGATCCAGCACGCTGGCAGACCAAACGCCGGATCTTCGCACGGCGTACCCGGCAATTCCCCTTCGGCGTAGCCAGGGTTAATCGCCATCCAGCGTTCCGGTTCGATCTCGCCGCGACCAATCTCAACGCCTTTCAGCAGAATACGGTACTCGCCTGGTGCCAGATCGAGGTTGTCGCGAATATGGATCGGCGGCGGCAGGAAGCCCATATCCTGGGCAAATTTCTTACGGATACCGCGCACGCGGATCAGCAACTGACCATCCTGCGCGCTGTCCACCAGCGGGATCAGGCGATAACCGACTTCCAGCCCCAGCACATCTTCCATTTCCACATCGGCCCACGAGGCTTCCGCAGAGGCCTGATCGTTGGCCGCCTGCGCGCTGGCTTTATCACTATCTTCACGCGTGGCGTTACGGGCAGGCGCTTTCATCTGACGACCACGCATCCACCATGCCAGCCCCAGCAGAACGGCGGTAAACAGCAGGAAGACAAAGTTCGGCATCCCCGGGATAAGCCCCAGCAGACCAATCACCGCAGCGGAAAGCAGCATCACTTTCGGGTTGTTAAACAACTGCCCGACCATCTGCTCGCCGATATCCTGCTCGTTGGACACGCGGGTAACAATCACGCCTGCGGCGGTAGAGATAATCAGCGCCGGGATCTGGGCAACAAGACCGTCACCGATAGTCAGCAAGGTGTAGGTTTCACCGGCTTCGCCGACGCTCAGCCCATGCTGAAGCACGCCGATAGCCAGCCCGCCGATGACGTTAATCGCCATAATCAGCAGCCCGGCGATGGCATCCCCGCGCACGAATTTACTGGCACCGTCCATTGAACCGTAGAAATCGGACTCCTGCGTCACTTCGCTACGACGGCGCTTCGCTTCGGCTTCACCAATCAGCCCGGCGTTGAGATCGGCATCAATTGCCATCTGTTTGCCCGGCATACCATCCAGCACAAAGCGCGCGCCCACTTCGGCGATACGCCCGGCACCTTTGGTGATAACCATAAAGTTAATGATGATCAGAATGGCGAAGACCACGATACCGATGGCAAAGTTACCGCCCACCAGGAAGTGGCCGAACGCCTCCACCACGCGTCCGGCAGCGGCCGCGCCGGTGTGTCCTTCCATCAAAATGATACGCGTGGAGGCAATGTTCAGCGCCAGGCGTAGCAGAGTGGAGAACAGCAACACGGTCGGAAACGCAGAAAATTCGAGGGTTTTCTGCGTAAACATCGCCACCAACAAAATCATCAGTGACAGCACGATATTGAAGGTAAACAGCGTATCCAGCAGGAATGCCGGCAGCGGCAGTACCATCATCGCCAGAATCAGCATGATCAGTACCGGGCCAGCCAGAATTTGCCACTGTGTCTCTTTAAATGCGGGTAAACGTAATTTACTGGCGATACTGGCCATTAGTTTCTCTCATTTGCAAAATCCATCGACTCAGGAACCGGAAGATCCCTGGGCTGTACAGGCGGAACTCCGCCAGAGGCGCGCCACCGCCGCAGGCCGTAGACCCAGGCGAGAACTTCTGCGACAGCGCTATAAAGCTCGCCGGGGATCTGTTCGCCAATCTCACAGTGGCGATACAGGGCGCGGGCAAGCGGCGGCGCTTCAAGCATCGGAATGCGATGCGCAGCGCCCAGTTCACGAATTTTCAGTGCAACTTCGCCCGCGCCTTTCGCCAGTACCGTTGGCGCACCCATCCCGCCTTCTTTATAAGAGAGCGCGACGGAGTAGTGCGTCGGGTTGTTGACGATGACATCGGCTTTCGGTACGTCCGTCATCATGCGATTACGGGCGGCAGCGCGTTGCATCTGCTTAATGCGGCCCTTAACGTGCGGGTCGCCTTCCTGCTGTTTGAACTCGTCGCGGATCTCCTGACGGCTCATGCGCAGTTTTTTCAGGTTGCTGGTGATCTGGTAAAACACGTCGTAACCCATTACCGGCAGCAGGAAGAAAATCACCATCAGCAGGCAGTCAAAAATCATGCCGATGGCGCCGCTCACTGCGGTTGGGAATGAGGCGTTAACCAGTTGAATAAAGTGCGGTCGGTTGTTGTAGACGTACAACGTGAACCCGCAACCGGCCAGCGCCACTTTCAGGCAACCTTTCAACATCTCTGACAGCACCTGCGCCGAGAACATGCGTTGCAGCCCTTTCATCGGCGACATGCGCGCAAGATCCACTTTCAGCGACTTGCCGCTGAAGTTCACGCCGCCCAGCAGCATGGGAGAGAGCAGCCCGGTGATGAATAACCCCAGCAAAATCGGCAGCAGCCCGCTGGCCATCATCGAGAACAGGTAACTGGCCTGCTGAAGCATGGAGCGGGGATCCGTCACCGGCAGCCTGTTCAGCATCAGACCGTTGTGCAGGATCTGCATCAGGTTATGGGCAAAATGTTGCCCGCCGGATAACAGCAGCGCCCACCCGGCCAACAACATCAGCAGCGAACTCAGCTCCTTCGAACGCGGAATTTGCCCCTCTTCACGCGCTTTTTGTTTTCGGTGGGGTGTGGGTTCTTCGGTTTTTTCTACATCACTTTCTTCGGACATATTCTCTGCCGCTGGCCTCCCGTTAGTGCCTCATCCCGGCGGGCGAGGCGGTCATCAGAAACCCAGACTATCGAGCAGGTCATCGACCTGATCCTGGCTGGCGACGACGCCGGTTTTGTTCTGGTCGATTTGCGGGCCGTTCATCAGCGTCGTATCGACCTCTTTCAGACCGGTGACCTCCTCCGGGAGATACTCCAGCAGCACCAGAATCAGCTCTTTCTCGACGCTTTCGATAAGCGACATCATGCCGCGAATCACCTGGCCGGTAAGATCCTGGAAATCCTGCGCCATCATGATTTCCATCAGTTGGTCATTGGTATTACGCGCAAGGCCCGGCGTTCTGGCGAGGAAGCTGCGGGTATCCGCCACCAGTTCGCGCGCATCGGCTAACTCTACCGGCGCGGCAAACCAGCCGTCCCAGCGAGCGGACAACTGCTCCGCGCGTTCGGCCAGTTCGTCCTGTAAAGGACGCGCCTGCTCGACGCTGGTCAGTGCGCGCTCGGCGGCCTCGGCGGTTTTACCGACGACATAATCCAGACGTTCACGCGCATCCGGGATAGCTTCTGCCGCATCGGCAATGGTGCGATCCAGCCCAAGGTCTACCAGGCTGTCGCGTAACAGACGGGCCAGGTGGCCAACGCGCGAAAAGAGATTTTTAAAATCGTCAGTCGATTGTGTTTGTGCCATCTTGTCCATCGATTACCACCCAAGCTTTTCAAAAATTTTGTTGAGCTTCTCTTCCAGCGTCGCCGCCGTGAAAGGTTTCACGACATAGCCGCTGGCACCCGCCTGGGCGGCGGCAATAATGTTTTCTTTCTTGGCTTCAGCGGTGACCATTAACACCGGCATTTTGCTGAAAGCGGCATCGTTACGAATTTCCGTCAGCAGTTGTAAGCCATCCATGTTGGGCATATTCCAGTCGCTGATGACGAAATCGAAGGTGGAGGCGCGCAGTTTGTTCAGCGCATCCAGGCCATCTTCTGCCTCTTCAACATTATTGAACCCCAAATCTTTCAACAGGTTGCGAACAATACGGCGCATCGTGGAGAAATCATCGACCACTAAAAAGCGCAAATTGGTATCTGCCATAATTTTTTATTTCCAGGTTAAGTCATTGAACGGTGAGAGAAACCAGGGCTCAGACTCTGCGAGCCACACAGACAGCATGGTTGAGAAGTTGCTGGCTAATCTGGTCGAGATCGGCGATATCGCAGGCGCCGCCGAGGGCAATCGCTTCTCGCGGCATGCCGAATACCACGCAGGTTCGCTCGCTCTGGGCGACGGTCCACGCGCCAGTCTGGCGCATCGCCAGTAACCCTGCGGCGCCATCGTGGCCCATACCGGTGAGGATGGCGCCAAGGGCATTTTTACCGGCGCAGCGAGCGACAGAGTGGAACAACGCATCCACCGACGGACGGTGGCGGTTAATGGGCTGGCCGTTGTTCAGCGCAATCTGGTAGCTTGCGCCGCTGCGCTTCAGCTCCATGTGAAATCCGCCCGGCGCAATATACGCATGGCCTGGCTGCACGCGCTCGCCTTCGGTCGCTTCACTCACGGAAATCTGGCACAAGTTATTCAGGCGATCGGCGAATGAGCGGGTAAATCCCGGCGGCATGTGTTGTGCGATAACGATGCCCGGGCAACCCTGCGGCATCGACATCAGGATCTGGCGCAGCGCTTCGGTTCCGCCGGTTGATGAGCCAATCGCAATGATCTTATCGTTGCCTGCGCGCGGCGCCTGAATCACCCGCGGCGCGGTCGGTTGTCCTTCGCGGCGGCGAACCTGCGCTTTGGCCGCCATGCGAATTTTGTCGGCAATCATCTCGCTGTATTGCCCCATTCCGTCATGCAGCCCCATCGACGGCTTGGTAATAAAATCCACCGCGCCCAGCTCCAGCGCGTTCAGCGTAATATCGGAGCCTTTGCTGGTTAATGATGAAAGCATCACTACCGGCATCGGACGCAGGCGCATCAGACGATCGAGAAACTCCAGCCCGTCCATGCGCGGCATTTCGACATCCAGCGTCAGTACATCCGGATTGTGTTGCTTGATCAGATCGCGGGCGATAATCGGATCCGGCGCAGCCGCGACCATCTCCATATCCGGTTGCTCATTGACCATCTGCGTCAGTATCCTGCGCATCAGAGACGAATCATCAATGCACAACACCTTAATCTTGTTCATAATTTTTACTCTGCGATGCGGTAGACAGATTGCCCAAGCAGACGGAATGGGCTGTTAGCGCTGTTAACATGTTCCGAGTGCCCCAGAAATAACAAACCATCGGGTTTGAGCATTTTTGCGAAGCGCATGACCAGTTTTTCCTGCGTTTTATGATCGAAATAAATCATCACGTTACGGCAGAAAATGGCGTCAAAATTGCCCTGGATGTCCCACTGCGGATCGATCAGGTTTAGCTGGCGGAACTGAACGGCATGGCGTAATCCATCTTTGATTTTCACCAGCTCTTTCTGCGCGCCGGTGCCGCGCAGGAAATGGGTTTTCTTCTGCTGTTCGCTCAGGCTGTCGATATCCGCCAGGCGGTAAACGCCCTGGCCGGCCTTTTCCAGCACATCGGTATCAATGTCGGTTGCCAGCACGCGCGGGCCGGTAATGCTGCGGCCCAGTGTCTCTTCCAGCGTCATGGCGATGGACCACGGTTCTTCACCGGTTGAGGCGGCCGCACACCACACGTTGTACATACCGCCTCTGGCCTGCGCGTGGCGCGCCAGGATCGGAAAGTGGTAAGCCTCGCGAAAAAAAGAGGTCAGATTGGTGGTCAATGCATTAATAAAGACTTGCCATTCATCGCTCTCCGGATTGGCGACCAGCAGATTGATGTAATCGGTAAATCCCTTCAGTTCCAGCACGCGGATGCGTCGTGACAGGCGGTTATAAACCATGTCGCGTTTTTGCGGAGTTAGAACAATGCCCGCACGTTGATATATCAGCGCGCTAATTCTTTCTATTTCATTGTGCGTAAGTTGTTTCTGACCAGACTGATTGGATTCGGTTGCGGGGTTCATAATGTTCCAGTTATTTATCATAATAAGCGGTAGTACCCCTGCCGGGTTTTCAGCGATGCTCAGGTACGCAGCAAAATAATCAGTTATTAATAAGATGAAACGAAATGGTTAATTCATTTCGGGGTTATTAAGATAATGGCCGGTATTAAACCGGCATGTTCATTATTTCCTGATAGGCATTAACAAGTTTATTTCTTGCCTGCACACCAATATTTAATGCCAGCGAAGATTCCTGCATGGAAACCATGACGTCGTTCAAACCAATGCCTTCGACGCCTGACAGATAGCCTTCCGCCTGGGTTTTGGCATGGTTTTGCATCTGGCTAATTGAATTTACGCTGTTAAATAAAATATCTGAGAAGGATGGATTATTCTCAGTGGATTTAGCAGAAGCAAATGGATTCAGCGAAGACGCGCCGGTAATTTGACGGGTCTGGCTCTGCATCTGCTCCAGTATGCTGCTGCTCATATTTATTGACATAACAAACACCTTTCTATTAATTGCGGCAATCCTAACATGTGGTCAGACAACAACATAATGTGAAAAGCCGACACAAGTTTCAGCTTATCACCACTTAAGAAACATCGCATTTTGTAGATAATACGCAACCAGGAAATATCCTGCGGAATAACGATTTACGACTTTATTACATACGCGAAACGCTGAGCCGCTATAGGGTTTCATTTATATAGCCTCCTTTCACTGTCACAGGAAATTGGCATGCTTGCCACTAACAACGGTAATAAAAAGAAAGGCATCGATGATATTAAGACGATGCTTGAAAATATCTGGCGTAATCCCAGAATCATTTTTTTCATCGCTGCTGCGGCGGCTATTTCTGTTGTGATTGCATTGATGTTCTGGGCGAAAGAGCCGGACTTCCGCATCTTATACAACAACATCAGCGAACAGGACGGCGGCGAGATCGTCACCCAACTGACGCAGATGCAGATACCTTATCGTTTTGCCGAACATGACGGTTCTATTCAGATCCCGGCGGACAAAGTCTATGAGGTGCGCCTGAAGCTGGCGCAGCAGGGGCTGCCGAAAGGCGGTTCTGTTGGCTTTGAACTGCTGGATCAGGAAAAGTTTGGTATCAGCCAGTTTAACGAACAGGTTAACTTCCAGCGCGCGCTGGAGGGCGAGCTGTCACGCACTATCGAGACGTTAGGTCCGGTGCGTACCGCGCGCGTTCATCTGGCCATGCCGAAGCCATCGCTGTTTGTGCACGATAAAAAACAGCCGTCTGCGTCCGTAACGTTGAATCTGCTCAATGGCCGTAAGCTGGATGCCGGACAGGTCAGCGCGATCACCTTCATGATCTCCAGCGCAGTGCCGGGGCTGAGCGCCGATCGCGTCACTATCGTCGATCAAAGCGGACATCTGATGACGCAGAGTGGCGAACAGGCCACGCAAACCACGCAGCTGAAATATACCCGCAAAGTGGAATCCGAATATGAGAACCGTATTCAGGCGATCCTTGCGCCGATTGTCGGCGCGCAGAATGTCAGAACGCAGGTCACGGCGCAGATTGATTTTACTCAGCATGAGCAAACTGCCGAGCAGTACCAGCCTAACAGTCGGCCTGAGAACATGGCCATCCGCAGCCGTCAGAGCAGCAACGCGGAGCAGGGCGGTAAAAACAGCGTCGGCGGCGTTCCGGGGGCGTTAAGCAACGAGCCGCCTGCGGCGGTTACCGCGCCGATTGACCAGCCAGCCAATGGCCAGGGCGGGACAACCACCACCACTACGCCTTACAACAAACAGAACGATGAAACCACCAACTACGAGCTGGATAAAACGCTGACGCACATCAAGCGTAATACCGGCACGGTGCAGCGCCTCTCTGTCGCGGTGGTGGTGAATTACGTGGCGGATGGCAAAGGTAAAACGACCGCGTTAACCAAAGCGCAGCTTGATCAGGTGAATGGTCTGGTCAAAGAGGTGATGGGTTACTCCGACAAACGTGGCGATACCCTCAACGTCGTTAATACCCCGTTCACCGATGCCGATACGGAAGCCCCCGTACCGCTGTGGAAGCAACCTGATTTCATTAAGTTGCTGTTCTCCGGCGCGCGTTACCTCTTCGTGGCGCTCATTGCCTGGATCCTGTGGCGCAAAGCGGTTCAACCGTTCTGGATCAAGCATCAGGAGCTGCTGCTGCATCGTCTGGAACTGGAAAAAGAAGCCCGTCAGGCGGAGATGGAAGCACAGCAACGTCAGAAACAGCACCACGAAACTGCAAAAGCACAGCAGCGCATGGAGACCGAACAGGAAACCCAGCACCTGCGTAAGATCGCCGAGCAGGAGCCGCAGATTATCGCGCTGGTTATTCGCCAGTGGCTGAATAAGGAAAAGAAATCATCATGAATGCCGCCGAGAAAAGCGCTGTCCTCATGCTAACGCTCGGTGACGAGCGGGCTGCGGAAGTCTTTAAGCACCTGAGTACCCACGAAGTGACGATGATCAGTAGCGCCATGGTCTCCATGGGCAGCTTCACCCATGAACAGCTTTCGTCCGTTGTCCGCGAATTCCGTCGCGACTCCGGCGAGTACGCTGCGCTGGATGTCAACACCAATGAATATCTGCGTAGCGTGCTGGTGAAAGCGCTGGGCGAGGAGCGTGCCAACGCGCTGCTGGAAGATCTGCTCGATTCGTCAGATGGCAGCAACGGGATTGAGACGCTTAACTTTATGGAACCGCAGATGGTCTTCGATCTCATCCGTGATGAGCATCCGCAGATCATCGCCACCATCCTTGTTCATCTGAAACGCGGCCAGGCTGCCGATGTACTGGCGAACTTCGATGAGCGTGAACGTAACGACATTATGCTGCGTATCGCCACGTTTGGCGGCGTACAGCCGGTTGCGTTGCAGGAACTGACCGAAGTGCTCAACTCGCTGCTGCACGGTCAGCATATCAAGCGCAACAAGATGGGTGGTGTTCGTCCTGCGGCGGAGATCCTCAACCTGATGAAATCGCACCAGGAAGATGCGGCCATTGCCGCCGTGCGCGAATTCGACCAGGAGCTGGCGCAGAAAATTATCGACGAAATGTTCCTGTTCGAAAATCTCGTCGAGATGGAAGACCGCAGTATTCAGCGCATCTTGCAGGATATCGATGGTGAATCGCTGATTGTGGCGCTGAAAGGCGTTGACGATGAACTGCGCGACAAGTTCTTCCGCAATATGTCGAAACGTCAGGCCGATATCATGCGCGACGATCTGGCTTCCCGCGGGCCGGTACGTATGTCGCAGGTCGAAACGGAACAGAAAAACATTCTGCTGGTGGTTCGTCGTCTTGCCGAGAGTGGCGAGATCGTGATCGGTGGAGGCGACGATGCCTATGTCTAATACGCAATGGCTGGCGTGGAAACCGGAAAACCTCCTGCACGATGAGAGCAGTGTAGAGCCTGAATTCCGCCCGACAAGCGCCGCAACGGATCCGGCAACAGAAGCCGCCATGCAGGTTGAGTTGTCCCGTCTTCGCCAGCAGGCCGAGAAGAAAGGTTATGCCCAGGGCCAGACGCGCGGTATTGAAGAGGGCAAAGCGCAGGGCTATGACGAAGGGTTCCAGCAGGGTCTGCAAGAGGGCATTGCGCAGGGGCTGGTCGAACAGCAGCAGCGTCAGCAGGATCAGTTGGCGCAGCTTGCGCAACTGATTGATAATTTTAACATTACTCTCGATAGCCTCGATAGCGTGATGACCTCGCGGCTGGTACAGGTGGCCTTAATGGCGACGCGCAGCATGCTGGGTGAAAGCGCGCTCACGGCGAATGCGCACCAGTGGCTGATGACGCGTATTCAGCAACTGCTGAGTGAAGATAGCTTACAGCAGGGCAGTGTGAAGCTGTGGGTCAGCGATAAAGAACCGGAAAGCGTGTTGCAGCAACTGAAAGCCCTCGTTGAGCCGCGCGGCTGGGAACTCTGTCTCGATGCGCAGATGCTGCCTGGCGGCTGCCGGATCTCAACCGACAGCGGCGATCTCGATGCCAGCGTGGAAACCCGCTGGAATACGCTCTGTACCCTGAGCCGCGAGGAGTTCTCCTTATGACGGCGCGGCTGAAAACGTGGCTGGATGGCATTGCGCGCGCTGAACAGCGAATGTCAGCGCTGCCGTCGTATCGCCAGTATGGTCGCCTGACGCGGGCTACCGGGCTGGTGATGGAAGCGGTTGGGTTAAAGCTGCCCATCGGTACGTTGTGCATTGTCGAACGTGACAGCGAAGAGGGCGTGCAGCGCGTCGAGAGTGAGGTAGTCGGTTTTAGCGGCAACGTGCTCTATCTGATGCCGCTGGAAAACGTGGAAGGCGTACTGCCGGGCGCGCGCGTCTATGCGCATGGCGGCGATACCAAAGGCAAGCTTTTACCGCTGGGGCCGGAGCTGCTCGGCCGCGTGCTGGATGCCAGCGCTCGTCCGCTGGATGGCTTGCCCACGCCGGGCTCTTCCGAAAGAGGCCCGCTGTTTACCGCGCCGTTTAACCCGCTGCAACGCGATCCGATTAAAACCGTGCTGGATGTCGGCGTGCGGGCGATCAACGGCCTGCTGACCGTCGGTCGCGGCCAGCGTATGGGGCTGTTTGCCGGTTCCGGGGTAGGGAAGAGCGTGCTGCTCGGCATGATGGCGCGCTTTACCAAAGCGGATGTCATCGTGGTCGGGCTGATTGGCGAGCGTGGCCGCGAAGTCAAAGACTTCATCGAAAATATCCTCGGTAAAGAGGGGCTTAAGCGCTCGGTCGTTATCGCTGCGCCAGCGGATGTCTCGCCGATCCTGCGTATGCAGGGCGCAGTGTACGCAACGCGTATTGCGGAGGATTTTCGCGATCGCGGGCTGGATGTGCTGCTGATCATGGATTCACTCACCCGCTACGCAATGGCGCAGCGTGAGATTGCCCTCGCCATTGGTGAACCGCCCGCCACCAAAGGTTATCCGCCTTCTGTGTTTGCGAAATTACCGGCGCTGGTGGAACGTGCCGGGAACGGCACGCAGGGCGGCGGCTCGATCACCGCGTTCTATACGGTGTTAACCGAAGGCGACGATCAGCAGGATCCGATTGCCGACTCTGCCCGTGCGATCCTTGATGGCCACGTAGTGCTGTCGCGCCGTCTGGCGGAATCGGGCCACTATCCGGCGATTGATATTGAAGCCTCCATCAGCCGTGCGATGACCGAATTGATTGAACCGGGACACTATAAAAAAGTGCAACGTTTCAAACAGATGCTCTCTGCTTATCAGCGCAACCGCGATCTGATTAGCGTGGGCGCTTATGCCGCAGGCAGCGATCCGCTGCTGGATCAGGCGATTGTGCAGTACCCCAAAATGCAGGATTTCCTCTGCCAGGGGATACATGAGTCCAGTGAATATGAGGCGTCATATAACGCGCTCTCTACGCTCTTTCCGGAATAAGGCAGGAACTAATGGCAAAACCGGGTCCGATGGATCACCTTCGCGAGTTAGCAGAAAAAAAGCTCAATGACACGGCAATCAGGCTGGGCAGCGCGCAGCAGAGCTTCGTACAGGAAACCTCTCGCCTGGAGCAGCTTCACACCTACGCGCACGAGTACCGCCAGCAGTTGCAGGATTCTGTCCGTACCCGCAGTGTTTCGATTCTCAGCTTGCAGACGCAGCAGAATTTTCTCGCTTCGCTGGATGGCGTCGTCGCGCAGCAGGTGAGACGCGTTTCCGTCAGTCAGCACAAGGTCGACAGTGAGAAAGATGCCTGGAAACAGGATAAGCGGCGTTTGAATGCGTTCCAGACACTGAAAGATCGTGCCGACGAGCAGCAATTATTAAAAGAGAACCGGCTGGAGCAAAAAATGATGGATGAATTTGCTCGCCGGGCAGCCAGCCAGAGGCAGTTATAAGATGATTATTCAACAACCTGTTACCTCCACCCGCGGGAATAACGGACAACAATCGGCGTCGATTTCTGCCCCGCAGGATGATCGCTTTTCGACGGAGCTGAAAAAGAAGCTCTCCGCTGACAAACCGCAGCAGATAGATGAAAAAGATCCCCTGCCACAGGGGATCAAAAAGAAGCCCGGCACAAAAGAGTTGCAGCTGGCGGATTTGCAGGGCGACGCCGCACAACTGAACCCGTTACCGGCCGCGATCGCCCCGGATAACGCGCTGCCGTTAACGCCAGCTATGACGTTGCCGCAGGAACTGTTGCCTCAGGATCCGGCCCTGCAAGCGGGCCAGCAGGCGATTTCAGACGTGCAGGATCCTGCTGCGCTGGTCGCCGCCGTACCGGGCAGTGAGCTGAGCGGCGAGATGTCGGCGGGCATCCCGCAGAGCGCTGCTACGTTGCTGAACGACACCCAGCCGAAACTTCCGGCGCAGGATAGCGGCGTGTCGCCGCTGGCGACAACGTTGCACATCGCCAAACCGGCAGCCGCCAAAACGGCAGAGGTGCCGGTTGCGAAACCGGTGACGGCGGAGAGTACAGAGGCGGCGAAAACCGCTGAGGCTGCCGCACAGCCGGTTGTCACCAGCGAAAATACCGCCGCGAAACCGCACTCCGCTTTAACGGCTGAGCCGATCCAGTACGCGCATCCCGCCCACGTCAGTACGCCTGTCAGCCAGCCAGTGACGACGGTGCCGGGCGACAAAGTGGTCACCGGCACGCTGCAAGCCGAAGTGGGAACGCCCGCCTGGCAGCAATCGCTGGGCCAGCAGATTGCGGTGTTCACCCGTGATGGTGTTCATCATGCGGAGCTGCGCCTGCATCCTGAGGATCTGGGATCGTTGCAGATTAGCCTGCGTTTAAATAACGATCAGGCGCAGTTGCACTTTGTCACTGGCGATCATCAGGTACGCGCCGCGCTGGAGTCCGCCATGCCGCATTTGCGTACGCAACTGCAGGAATCCGGCATCCAGCTTGGGCAGAGCAGCGTTGGTGCCGAAAGCTTCTCCTCGACCGGCGATGCGCCATCGGGTGAGCGTTCCGGGCAAGGAAAGTCTGAGAAAGAGTCGTCCGAAATGGCCGTTTCTGCGGCGGAAGAGCGCATTTCAACACCGCGTACGCTGATATATTCCAGCGGAATCAATACTTTTGCCTGATATTATTGCCTTAAATAGTAAGTTACTGGCAATAATTTCAGCTTATCAATGAATTGTACTTGGTGGGTGCTGTATTACTATATTCGCATCCCATCAAGTCCGGCAACTCGCTGAATCTTGATTTATTTTTTACAGAGCTAATTATTAAATGTCGAAAAAGAAATTATCTGCTAATAGCGGGAAGCGTTCTCCGCTGCTGACTTTGCTCATCTTATTAATTGCCGTTGGTATCTGTGCGGTTGCGACATATTCTTATTTTGAAATTAAAAAGCTGAATTCACAAATCGCCAATATAAAAGGCCCAAATGAATCAGCGGTACACGAAGAGAATATTGTTCCGGTTTATGAAGATCTCGAAGCGTTTACCGTCAGCCTGAAACCAGATAGCCACGGCGACGATCGGGTTCTGTATATTGGTTTGACCTTGCGCTTGCAGGACGATAAATCGAAAGCCATTCTCGTTGAAAATCTTCCGGATGTACGTAGTCGTTTGCTGGTGCTTTTTTCTCAGCAGTCAGCCGAAGATCTTATCAGCGATGACGCAAAGAAAAAACTTTCTGAAAAAATAATGGCTGTGGTGAGTGAATCACTGCCAGGAAAAAAGCGCGTGATGGTAAAAAGCGTATTGTTTAATGCATTTATCTTACGGTAGTGATTATGTCTGATAGCCTTTTATCTCAGGATGAAATTGATAACCTGCTGAATGGTGGCCCTAATGCTGGCAACAGTAGCATCGAGGCTATGTCATCATTAACCGCAGCTGATAATATTAAACCTTATGATCCTAATACGCAGCGCCGCGTTATTCGTGAACGGCTGCACTCATTAGAGATTATTAACGAACGATTTGCCCGCCAGTTTCGTATCGGGTTATTTAACATCCTCCGTCGTGGCCCGGATGTCACCGTCGGGAATATCAAGATTCAGCCTTACCATGAGTTTGCACGTAATTTGCCGGTAATGACCAACCTGAATCTGATGAACATGCATCCGCTACGCGGTACGGCACTGTTTGTCTTCTCGCCGAATCTCGTGTTCATGGCGGTGGATAACCTGTTTGGCGGCGATGGCCGTTTCCCGACCAAAGCCGATGGCCGCGAGTTTACGCCGACAGAACAGCGCATTATCCAGCGCATGCTGGCGATGGCTCAGGAAGCGTACGATTACGCCTGGCGTTCGATTTACAAAATCAAAACGGAATATGTGCGTTCAGAATTGCAGGTGAAGTTTACCAATATTACCTCTTCACCGAACGATATTGTCGTTACCACGCCTTTCCACGTGGATATTGGTTCGCACAGTGGTGAATTACAAATTTGTATGCCGTTCAGCATTATTGAACCGCTGCGTGAATTATTAACTAACCCGCCGCTGGAAAACTCGCAGCAGGAAAATAATCAGTGGCGCAGTTCGCTGGCTACGCAGGTGCGGGATACCGAGCTGGAGCTCGTGGTTAAATTCGCCGAAATTTCGACTCGTCTTTCCAGAATTATGAGTCTGAAACCACAAGATATTATTCCTCTGGATAAACCAGAAGATGTCGGTGGTTTTGTTAATGATGTCCCTGTTATGTCAGGTAAATATGGCTTTGCCAATAATCAATATGCCATCCGGGTCGAAACTCTGATGGATTCAACATTATCAGCGTTTAAGAAGGAGTGATCGTCACATGAGCGATATTGAACAATCTGCTGGTGCAAAAAAATCATCGCTTGACGATCTTTGGGGCGACGCGATGAGTGAACAGTTGACCGCAGAAAACGGTACAGCCATGCAATCTGCAGAAAAAGAAGATGTTGTGGTGAATTTTACTGACGATTTAAATCTGGTGCTTGATATCCCGGTGAAAATGACCGTGGAACTCGGGCGCACGAAAATGACAATTAAAGAGCTGTTAAGACTTAGCCCAGGTTCCGTTGTTTCTCTGGAAGGCCTGGCAGGCGAACCGCTCGATATTTTGATTAATGGTTATTTAATTGCTCAGGGCGAGGTGGTTGTCGTTTCCGATAAATTCGGGATTCGTATTACCGACATTATTACCCCTTCTGAGCGCATGCATCGCCTGAGCCGCTAATGAATACCGAGACGCTGAATACTGTTGCGCCGCATACCACAGAAGCGGCGACCTTCCCGATTTCCATGGGAAATATCGTTGGTTCACTGGCGCTGGTGCTGGTGATGATTGTGGCGGTTGCATGGGTTCTCCGTCGCACAGGCGTGGCTTCCCGCGTCGCTAAAGGCCATAACCTGCTGGCAGTGAAACACAGCCAGAGCATAGGTTCGCGTGAGCGGCTGGTAGTGGTTGAGGTTGACGATAAATGGCTGTTGCTGGGGGTGACGCAACAAAGCATCACGCCTCTGATGACGATGGAAAAGCAAGAGAGCAGCACGGCCATGCCGGTGATTTCTGACTTTCAGGCCTCTTTGCTTCGGTGTTTTAAACAGCGCGCCACCAGGAGCCAGTCATGAAAAACGCCTCTCGTCTGACATCCAGAGTGATTGGCCTTGGCGCCGTGCTGGCAGGGATCCTGCTGCCAGCCCATTTCGCCTGGGCGGCAAATAACGACATCATGCTTACCCATTCCGCGAATGGCGAAAGCTGGTCGCTGCCGGTGCAAACGCTGGTGTTAATGACCTCGCTGACGTTTTTGCCTGCGGCGCTGCTGATGATGACCGGGTTCACCCGCATCGTGATCGTGCTCGGTCTGCTGCGCAACGCGCTCGGCACGGCCAGTACGCCGCCTAACCAGGTGCTGCTGGGACTGGCGCTGTTCCTGACTTTTTTCGTCATGTCGCCGGTGGCTAACCGCATCTATGACGAAGCCTGGCTGCCGCTGTCGCAGGACAAAATCTCCATGGAAGTGGCGTTGCAGAAAGGATCGCAGCCGCTGCGCGCCTTTATGCTCAAACAGACCCGTGAAAAGGATTTAGCGCTCTTTTCCCGTATTGCGAAAGCCGCTGAATTTAATACGCCAGAGGATGTTCCGATGAGCATTCTGGTGCCCGCGTTCGTGACCAGCGAACTGAAAACCGGCTTCCAGATTGGTTTCACAATGTTCATCCCATTCCTGATTATCGATCTGGTGGTGGCAAGTATTTTGATGGCGCTGGGGATGATGATGGTTCCTCCGGCGACAATTTCTCTGCCGTTCAAGCTGATGTTGTTTGTGCTGGTGGATGGGTGGCAGCTGATCATCGGTTCGCTGGCAGACAGTTTTTTCCGCTAAGTGAGAGAAGAGAATGACTCCGGAAAGTGTAATGTCGTTGGCGTTTCAGGCCACCAAAGTTGGGCTGCTGATTGCTGCGCCTTTATTGTTAGCCGCACTGGCTGCGGGCCTGATTGTCAGTATTTTGCAGGCGTCGACGCAGATCAACGAAATGACCCTGTCGTTTATCCCCAAGATCCTGACGATTATTGTGGTGCTGATTGCCTGTGGGCCGTGGATGCTGGCGACGCTGGTGGATTATATGCACGGTTTGTTTAGCTCGCTTGCCAGCCTTCGTTAACCATGCTTACGCTCTCTCTGGCCAGCCTGTATCCGTATGTAAATCATTACTTTTGGCCGTGCCTGCGCATTCTCGCGCTACTGGGCACCGCGCCGATTTTCAGTGAAAAACAGGTCAATGCGCGCATCAAAATTGCGCTGGCGCTGGTTTCAACCTTCTTAATTGCGCCGCAGTTACCCGACGCAGGCATTGCGATTGCGTCGCTGGATGGCCTGATGGCTGGCTGCCAGCAGCTGATCATCGGCATCGCGATTGGCCTCTCTGTACAGTTAATTTTTGTCGCGGTACGCCATGCCGGTGAGTTAGTCGGCATGCAAATGGGGCTGTCGATGGCGATGGTCTACGACCCGAGCGGCGGCACCAATATGCCGGTGGTGGCCCGTCTGCTGAACCTGTGCGTGACGCTGCTGTTCCTCGTTTTTAATGGTCACCTCTATCTGCTGGAAGTGGTGGCGAGCAGCTTCAACGCGTTCCCGGTCAGCGCCGCGCCGATGGGTGCCACGGGGATGATGGAGATCGTCCGCGCGGGCCGCATGATCTTTCAGTACGGTTTTATGCTCGGTCTGCCGGTCATTACGTTGCTGCTGTGCCTCAACCTCACGCTGGGGTTGCTGAACCGTCTGACACCGCAACTTTCTATTTTTATCGTCGGTTTTCCCGTCTCGCTGACTGTCGGCATGGTCGCCATGTCGCTGGTGATGTACACGCTTGCCCCCTTCTTTGAAAACATGATGGCGGGCATTTTCGACACCCTTTTCATCATCCTGAAAGGGTTCGGTTAACACACGCAGGGACAATAAGCCCTGCGTTTTTTTGACAACCTGCGTTCACATGAGGTGACGTAAAAAACAGGCCCGGGGGCTATGAACGGAAAATTATCATTAGCAGCCGCACATGTGTTGGTTCACAGTGGGGATATTTTTGCTGCATCAGGTCTAATCAAGTTAATTAAACTCTATCGACCCAGTTTGAAGGTCTTCCATATTCGCCGCGCGGACGAGATGCGCCAGGTGAAAAATAACAGACTACGGCTGGTGGTAGGGATTGCGACAGATGCAACCAACGTCGGGGATATGTCGCATCTGTTTGATAATATGCGCAAGGAAAATGCAGATTTACCCTGTGTATTATTAGGCGATAGCGGTAATTCACTCTTGTCCGCATTATTACCGGAGATTCCGGTAATGGGACTGCATGCGTCAATGACGGAAATCTTTGAGTTTCTGGCAAGCAACCTGGCGAGAAAAAACAGACTTCCTCAGCGCAGAACCACTACGCCGCTGCTTACGCTGCGTCAGCGTGAAGTGCTTCGTATGCTGGCCTGTGGCGCCAGCGCGCAGCAGGTTTCGGACTCACTGGGGATCAGCCTGAAAACGGCTTATGTTCACCGACGTGATATTCTGATGCGTCTGAATATTTGTCCTACCTATTATCGCGGTATGTTTACCGAATAATCATAAAACGCGACGGCCTCGCATTTTCAGGAACTTCCTGAATATGCGAGGCCGCCGAAAACGTTTCAAGCACTGTATTAATATCTATCCCGACAAACTCACGCAGAAGCTGACTGATTTAATCTGTCGCTTTTTTTCATGGCCCGCGATGGCGGAACACATAAGCTACAGGTAAAACCGTTAAACATATGTTCTGGCGTGGTGACAAATTTCCCTTTGCATTCGCTGCATTCGGTCTGTTTTATCATGCCGTTATCAATAAACCGTAAGAGTGTCCACGCCCGCGTGAGATCCAGTACCGGTTTTTCCTCTGCATCCGCTAAACCTTGCGCCAGATAAATACGGTATGCTTTCAGCATCAGTTCTACCGGGCGACCAGAAACAGATTTTTTGATAAAACAATAAATATTATAAAAAATAGAAGAATGAATATTCTGTTCCCAGGCCATATACCAGTCCGCAGAGAACGGCAACATACCTTTTGATGGTGAACAGCCTTTCAGTTCTTTATAAAGTTTTAACAGCTTGCGACGACTGAGGCCAGTTTCGCTCTCCAGAACCTGCATTCTGGCGCCAAAAGTAATTAACTCAATGGCGATTTGCGCGTCCCTGATTTCAGACATAATGCTTTTATCACACATCATGTCATCCCTCATGCGGCTTTACTTTCGTTGTCTTCAGAAAGCAAATTGCTCGATAAAATAATGCCAGTATGATAACGCTGAAGCGCATCGATACGGGATTCTTTTGTCAAACACGCAATCAGTGCTTCATCATCAATACGCAGTCGGCTAATCAACTGACCGGTTGATGACAATTTAATGAGCTGCGGAAGCGATAAGCCCTTGATGGTTTCCATCGTGGTTTCGTTCAACCCGAGGTGAAAACCTGCCGCAATGTTATCTTCGCGAATCAGACGCTGTGCCAGTAACAGATAGGACAGGTTCAGATCCTCAATAGACTGCATTTGCTCATTCATTTTTTGTTCGTGCATGTGTTTGCTCCTGAGAACAACATCTCAACAATCTGTTAACGATGTTTTTCTTAATTTAATAAAAGCGAGCAACCACTTATTTCGATAATAAAAAAATAAATAACAATTTAATAATAAATGAACTTCATACTACGGCGCATCATAGTGCGCTTATTGAGTAGTTTCTTAAGGGAGTATTCTTAAGACGAAAATAAGGATACACAAAAGAATGATGGCTAACAATACAATTGAAAGTAAAAAAGTAGGCATTTCGTCAGTTTAAATTGAGGGTTGAGGTGGTTTTCTCCGCTGTTTCAACGGGGTACATTTATTTGGTGAATATTCCTGGTATCACTAATTTAGCGGCGCTAAATGATAAGGAAATACATTCTTATCTATTTGATGTGTTTGCGTAAATGAAGTTACAGGAAGAATGTTAATGAATTTTAATAGGCTGTTATTTATTGGCGGAATATAAATTCAGATGTTGCGCGGTATTAACAAAATGCATAAAAAAGGCGATGACTGATATCATCGCCTTTGATAACTGGATGACTTAATTAGCGAGTTTCCACGCCATGCCCCAGTTCAGACCGACGCCCGGCTCGTAATGCATTTGAGAAAACTCACCGGCCTGAGAACACCAGCCTGCAACAACGCAGGTAAAGTTTTTGCCTTTATGCGTCACCACATCACCGGCTTTATACGCAGTACCAAACGCCCACTGCGGGTAGCCGCCGTCATCATTGCTGGCCTGCGCCGCAACGGTGATGCTCTTCGTCAGCACGCGGGATTGCGTTCCGGCTTGCACCGTGACGTTCACAGACAACGTTTGCGGCTGGCTGGTTTTGGCGATGGTAAAGCGCTGGGAAGAGAGGCCGTTGCCGCTGCCCTGCGCGCCCGCTGGCAGCAGCCAGTGGTAAGACGGCGTGCTGGTCGCCGCTGCGCCGGAGGTCACGCTGCCGTTAAAGGTTACGCTGTCGCCGTTATCCGTAGAGGAGAGCGTCATTTGCAGCGCGTTAATAAACGCGGCATCGGTGTTCTGCGTTTCGCTGGTCACCTTGATGTGATGAGCGGTGGTGGCCGTGCGTGTACCCTGCACGTAGCTGGTCGCCGTCACTTCCGCAACATAGTCGCCTGCTGGCAGGCCGGTTTTCATCATGCCCGTCTGATCGATGCCATTGCTGACAACCTGACCGCTCTTCAGTAGCCGCCAGCTGTAGCTCGCCTGCTCAAAATTCGCCTGCGCCTGCAATTTCACCGGCTGGTGGGCGAGCATGCTGGTTGCGCCAGTGACAGTGACGCTCGGTTTCGCGACGTTGATGGTGACATTCGAGCGGCTGGATTTACCGCTGCTGTTGGTGGCGGTCACTTGGAATGTCGCCTGCGTATCGCCGAGATTTCCCGGCACCGTAATAATGGTGCGGTCGCTGATGGTGCTGCTCAGGCGGATATTGCTGTTGCCGGAGACGAATTTCCACTCCCAGCTCACACCGGATTGATCGCTGGTGGCGACAACCGGGTAACTCCAGGCCAGGCTGCTGCCAACGGTATTAATTGTGCTGTGATCGAGGGTGATCGTCGGCGCTGTTTCGACGTTGTTTTCACCGTCCAGTTCGAGGATCTTCACTACCGATCTGCCCATATCCGGCTGGGTGCCAATTTGGTTGACGGCACCGCCCGCAAGTGCGGTACCGGTCTCGCGCAGGATCTCGCGCATTTGACGTGGAGTAACCGTTTTGCCGTGCGCTTTCGCAATGCTCGACAGGCTGGCGACGACACCGGCAACAATCGGGTTAGCGGAAGAGGTGCCGCTGTAGGTATTGGTATAGTTCGCGTTCGGTGCGTAAGCGAGGTCGCCGTAGCCGGTGGTGGTGACATAGTAGCCCCAGCTATTGCTGTCCACGCGGCTGCCGTATCCGCTGTAACTCGCGCGCGTGGCATAAACCGGGTTGGCCGCGCCGACCAGGATTGCGCCGGAGTCGCGAACATTCAGGTTAAACCTGCCGCCCAGTGCGCCGTGATCGAGGTTGATCGTGCCGTTCGCCGCCGCTTCGATAACGTGTACGCCTTTGTCAGTCAGCGCTTTTATCACATCGAAGTAATCCTGGTAGTACTCCATCGGGAGCCAGCATTCGTACTGGCAGCCGGTAATTTCGCCGCCGCTGATTTGAATACCGATCTGCACAACGTCCCCGGCCTGTAATTTCGGGATCGCACTGTAGAGGTTTCCGCTGCCGGAGGCGGCGTGCGCCATCCGCACTTTATACGCCAGCCCTTTTACGCCTGCACCGATATCGGTGGCGGCCATCACCCCAACGGAGGAGGTGTCATGATCCATCGAGCTGCCGGTTGTGGTGGCAGAGCCTACGGTAAAGACCGCTTTCGGCAGGTTGATATGGTTCTGATTCCACAGACCAATTTCATGGGAGACCAGCGTCACGTTCGCGCCGTCGTTCCCGGCATATTGATTGACGCTGTCGCGGTTTACGCCGCCCAGGCGGCGGTTGGGGCCAAACTCATTCGGCGCTTTCGCGTAATACTGCTGATCGCGAAAATCACCTACAGCAGCGGCGGTGCTGCGCGTTGCCGTACCTTCGTCAAAGGCGACAGGTTCCGGTTCGGCATAAGCCACTTCAACATGCGGGTTCTCTTTCAGCGAATTCACGATGTCGTTGATATACGCCACATCGCGCATTTTATCCTGCGGAATGGCGATGCGCAGATAGCGGTCAAAACCGTATTTCGCATCCAGCGCCTGCAATTCGCTCAGCTCCGCGCCACGCGTGGTTTTGTGCTGGAATTGCGCGCTGACATCAAGCGATTCATCGTTCAGGTTCAGCAACGTGGGAAGTTGCTGGCGGGTAAGGCTCGACGCGGCTTTCATTTTGACCACGATAGCGGGATAGGCATTGCCTTCCCAGGCAGTATTCCTCTGCGGCTGGTTTTCTGCACATACCACAGAAGAGGAGAGGCTGGCGCAAATCATCAGCGCCAGGGATGTCATTTTCATTGCGTTAATTCCGTTTAATGGATGTCCGGCGGAGAAAAAAGGGGCGGCAAATGCGCCGCCCCAGGGTTAAAACAGGTCAGTTATGGTTTTTCCATGCCAGGCTCCAGTTCAGACCGACGCCCGGCTCGTAATGCATCTGAGAAAACTCACCGGCCTGAGAACACCAGCCTGCAACAACGCACTCAAAGTTTTTGCCTTTGTGCGTCACCACATCACCGGCTTTATACGCGGTGCCGAAGGCCCACTGCGGGTAGCCGCCGTCATCATTGCTGGCCTGCGCCGCAACGGTGATAGTCTTCGTCAGCACGCGGGATTGCGTTCCGGCTTTCACCGTGACATTCACCGCCAGTGTTTGCGGCTGGCTGGTTTTGGCGATGGTAAAGCGCTGGGACGCCAGGCCGTTGCTGCCGCCCAGCGCGCCTGCCGGCAGCACCCAGGTATAGGTCGGTGCGCTGGTTGCAGCTTGTGCGGAAGTGACGTTGCCGTTGAAGGTCACGCTGTTGCCGTTATCGGTGGAAGAGAGTGACATTTGCAGCGCATTGATAAACGCGGCGTCGGTGTTCAGCACTTCTTTCGCCGGAACGGTGATGGTTTTCGTCAGCACGCGGGATTGCGTTCCGGCTTTCACCGTGACATTCACCGCCAGGGTTTGCGGCTGGCTGGTTTTGGCGATGGTAAAGCGCTGGGACGCCAGGCCATTGCTGCCGCCCTGTGCGCCTGCCGGCAGCACCCAGGTATAGGTCGGTGCGCTGGTTGCAGCTTGTGCGGAAGTGACGTTGCCGTTGAAGGTCACGCTGTTGCCGTTATCGGTGGAAGAGAGTGACATTTGCAGCGCGTTGATAAACGCGGCATCGGTGTTCAGCACTTCTTTCGCCGGAACGGTGATGGTCTTCGTCAGCACGCGGGATTGCGTTCCGGCTTTCACCGTGACATTCACTGCCAGGGTTTGCGGCTGGCTGGTTTTGGCGACGGTAAAGCGCTGGGACGCCTGGCCGTTGCTGCCGCCCTGCGCGCCTGCTGGCAGCGCCCAGCTAAAGGTTGGCGCGCTGGTTGCCTCGGTTGCGGAAGTGACGTAGCCGTTGAAGGTCACGCTGTCGCCGTTATCGGTCGTGGAGAACGGCATTTGCAGCGCGTTAATAAACGCGGCGTCGTTATTCTGCACGGTTTCACCGGTCACTTTGATCGCGTGTGTCGCGGTGGCGGTACGGGTGCCCTGCGCAGTGTTGGTGGCGGTCACTTCAGCCACATAGTCACCTGCCGTCAGACCGGACTGGATCTGGCCGCTCTGATCGATGCCGTTGCTGACCACCTGGCCGCCCTTCAGCAGACGCCAGGCATAGCCTGCCTGCTCGAAGTTCGCCTGGGTATACAGTTTCGCCGGGCTGGCGGTATCCATGCTATTCACCCCGGCAATGACCACTGCCGGTTTCGCTACCACGATGGAAACCTCGGTGGAGGTGGCTTTGCCATTGCTGTTGGTGACCGTTACCTGGAAGCGTGCCTGCGTGTCGCCCGCATTTGCCGGTACAGAGATGAGGGTTCGGTCGCTGGTGCTGCCGCTGAGGCGAATGTTGCTGTTACCGGAAATGAATTTCCATTCCCAGGCGACGTTGGTCTGATCGCTGCTGGCAACAACCGGGTAGTTCCAGGCCATATTGCTGGCAACGGTGTTGATAATGCGACGATCGACGTTAAGGACCGGTGCTTTGTCGTTTTCGCCGCCGTTGCTGGTCAGCGCCGGAACGGTAAGCGTCCTGGTCAGCACGCGGGATTCAGTACCGGCGTTTACCGTGACATTCACCGTCAGCGTTTGCGACTGGCTGGTTTTATTGATGGTAAAACGCTGGGAAGGCAGGCCGTCAGTGCTGCCCTGTGCGCCCGCTGGCAGCGCCCAGTGATAAGACGGCGTGCTGGTCGCCGCTTGTGCGGAAGTGACGTTGCCGTTGAAGGTCACGCTGCGTTCGTTATCGGTGGCGGAAATCGCCATCTGCAATGCCTGAATGAAGGCCGCATCGTTGTTCTGAACCGCTTCACCGGTCACGTTAATGCTGTGGCGGGTAGTGGCCGTGCGCGTGCCCTGCGTGGTATTGGTGGCTGTCACTTCTGCCACATAGTTGCCGGCAGGCAGACCGGCTTTGATCTGGCCGTTCTGATCGATGCCTCCAGTCACTGGCTGGCCATTTTTCAGCAACTGCCAGGCGTAGCTCGCCTGCTCAAAGTTTGCCTGCGCGAACATTCTGGCCGGGCTGTTGGTGTCCATGCTGTCCACGCCGACGATAACCACCGTCGGCTGCGTAACAACGATCGCGACGTCGGTGGTGGAGGATTTACCGCTGGCGTTGGTCGCCGTCACCTGGAAACGCGCCTGGGTATCGCCCACGTTGCCCGGGACGATAATCGTGGTGCTGTCGCTGCTGGTATTGCTCAGGCGGATGCTGCTGTCGCCGGAAATGAATGTCCACTCCCAGGAGACGTTGGCCTGATCGCTGCTGGCGGTCACCGGATAGCTCCAGCTCGTGCTGGTGGCAACGGTATTGATGGTGGGGCGATCGACGCTGATAACCGGCGCTTCACCGGAGATGACTTCGCCGTCCAGCTCAAGGATCTTCTCTACCGCTCTGCCCATATCCGGCTGGGTGCCGATAAGCGTGGAGGTAGTGCCCGCAAGCGGAGTGCCCGTGTCATGAATGATGTCGCGCATCTGGCGCGGCGTAACCGTTTTGCCGTGCGCTTTGGCGATACTGGAGAGGCTGGCGACGGCCCCGGCGATAATCGGGTTTGCCGACGAGGTGCCGCTGAACTGCCAGGTGTAAGTTTCGTTGGCATTCGGTCTGGCGAGATCGCCATAGCCAGTACTGGTGACATATAAACCCCAGCTTGCGCTGGTGACGCGGCTACCGTAGTTACTGAAGCTGGCGCGCATGCTGTCTACCGGGTTGATTGCGCCCGCAAGAATGGCGCCGGAATCGCGTTTTTTGAGATCGAACAGGCCGCCGAAGGCGCTGTTATCAAGGTCAACATTGCCGTTGGCGGCGGCCTCAATCACGTGTACGCCTTTGTCGGTCAGCGCTTTCAGCACATCGAAGTACGCCTGCTGGCTTTCGAGCGGCAGAGCGCATGCATCGACACAACCGACCTGCTGGCCACCGGCGATCTCAAAGCCAATCTGCACCACGTCCCCGGCTTGCAGACGTGGAATAGCGTTATAAAGTTGGTCGCTGCCCGCTGCGGCGTATGCCATGCGCGTATTCCAGGCCAGGCCCTTCACGCCCGCGCCGATATCCGTCGCCGCCATGATGCCCACCGAAGCGGTGTCATGGTCTGTCGTATTCAGGTTGTCAGTCGGTGTACCCAGAATAAAGGCTGCTTTGGGCAGGTTGATATGGTTCTGGTTCCACATGCCCAGCTCATGGGACAAAATCGTGACGTTGGAACCGTCATGCCCTTCAAACTGATTTACGCTGTCGCGGTTCACGCCGCCGAGGCTGTAGGAGGGGGAAGAGTCATTCGGCCCTTTGGTGTAATACTGTAACGAGCGATAATCGATAACCTTCAGTTGCTTCGCGGTTCGCTCTGCCTTTACGGCATCTTCGTGCGACACCAGTTCCGCTTCCGGATAAACCACTTCGACGTTGGCATTTTGTTTCAGCTCTTCGACGATGCCGTTGATATAGGCGATATCACGTTTGCGTTCGTCCGGAATAGCAATGCGCAGGTAGCGGTCAAAACCGTACTTCGCATCCAGCGCCTGCAACTCGCTTATTTCTGTCCCGCGCGCGGTGGCGTGCTTAAATGCCGCGTTAACGCTAAGAGACGAATCGTCGAGCGCTAACAGCGCGGGCAGTTGCTGACGAGTGAGGCCGGAGGCGGCCTTCATTTTGACCATAATGGCCGGGTAAGCATTGCCTTTCCACGCGATCTGAATAACCGGAATATTTTCCGCCAGCGCAGAGAAAGAGGGGAGTACTGCGCATATCAGTAATGCCAATGATTTAATTTTCATTGTTTCAATTGTCCATAAATTATGTTTTCCCGATGCGGGAGTATTATTCGGGGGGGATAAGCGCCTGAATATGGGAAATAGCTTCGATAATGGTAGGGTTATGGAGCTGCTGATAAAGAAACTGGCGGCCAGACTGAGATATTTTTATTTGTCTGTGAGAGCATTCTGTATTTTTGTTACAGCAGGGAAAGAACTGTTTAATATTATTAAAGTTGATTTATTTTCTTCATATTATTGATTTGAATTATATTGAAATAAATTGAAATATTGCCAAAGTAATTATCTTCATAATTTCATGTGAGTTTAACCGGGCATAACCGGCGGCAGGTTTTTCCCTGGCCGGATAGCAGCGACTTTTTTCCCGTCCACCAGAAGAATTCAATGAAAACGAACGTATCCCCGAGCGATGGCTCCCGCTGGCTCAAATGGCTAATAGTGTTGATTTTGGTGTTGATTGCAGCCGGTGTGGTGTGGCGTCTGCTGCCGATGGGGAAAGGGCCGGGCGGCGATTTCCCTCCGGGCGGCGGTCCAGGAGGCCCGGGCGGGCCGATGGCGAAAAGGGGGGGCGGAACCACGCTGGTGCATAGCGGTACAGCAAGCGCGGCGGATGTGCCGGTCTACCTGAATGCGCTTGGCACCGTGGTCCCCAACGCGTCGGTCACCGTCACCAGCCGGGTGGACGGGCAACTGGAAAAAGTGTTCTTCACCGAAGGGCAAAAAGTGGCAGCCGGGCAGTTGCTGGCGCAGATCGATCCGCGCACTTACCAGGCGACGCTGAAACAGTACCAGGGCGAATTAAGCGAAAACAAAGCGTTGCTGCAAAGCGCAGAGCTGACGCTGGCGCGCTATCGCAAGCTGTATGCGCAGGACTCGCTGGCGCGCCAGGATCTCGATTCGCAAGTCGCTACCGTTGGCCAGTATCGCGGTGCAGTGGCGTCCGACGAGGCGCAGATCGCCAGCGCGCAACTGAACATTGAGTACGCGCGCATTACCGCGCCGGTCAGCGGGCGCGTCGGCCTGCGGCTGGTCGATCCGGGCAATATGGTGCAAAGCTCCAGCACCACTGGGCTGGTGATCATTACCCAGATGCAGCCTGCGGCGGTGACCTTCAGCGTGCCGCAAAGCTATATTCCTGAACTGACGAAAACGCTGCACGGCGGCCAGACGTTACCGGCGACCGCTTTCGATGCCGACAACAACAGCGTGCTGGACGAGGGCGCGGTGAAATTCATCAGCAACCAGATCGACACCAGCACCGGTACGGTGACCCTGAAAGCCCTGTTCCCCAATCAGAACGAAGCGCTGTACGCCAACCAGTTTGTCAATCTGCGCTTGCAGACCCGCGTGCTAAAACAGGCCACGGTGGTGCCGTCGCAGGCGCTGCAACTGAGCAGCGATGGCACCTTTGTCTGGCTGATCAACAAAGACAATACCGTTACCCGCAAAGCGGTGACGACCGGTCCGGCCTGGCAGGATAACCAGCAGGTGGTGCTCACAGGCGTTGCGCCGGGCGACAGGCTGGTAACCGAAGGGATCGATCGTCTCAGCGCGGGCAGCAAAGTGTCGGTCGTGGATGACAGCCCGGCGAAAACGGCGGCGGCCCGCGCGAAATGAACCCGTCCCGTCTGTTTATTCAACGTCCGGTCGCTACCATTCTGCTGATGGTCGGCGTGCTGATCAGCGGCATTTTTGCTTACCGTTTTCTCTCAACTTCGGCGCTGCCGCAGGTTGATTACCCGACGATTCAGGTGACCACGCTTTACCCTGGCGCCAGCCCGGATGTGATGGCCTCGTCCGTCACTTCGCCGCTGGAGCGCCAGCTTGGGCAGATGGCGGGGCTCAGCCAGATGACCTCCTCCAGTTCCGGCGGTTCGTCGATCATCACCCTGAAATTCTCGCTCGATCTGTCGCTGGACGTTGCCGAGCAGGAAGTGCAGGCGGCCATCAACGCCGCCAACAATTTGCTGCCCAGCGACCTGCCGAATCCGCCGACCTACAAAAAGGTGAACCCGGCGGATAACGCCGTCATTACGCTGGCGGCCAGCTCGGACACTTTACCGCTGACCAGCGTGCAGGATCTGGTCAACACCCGCGTGGCGCTGAAACTGTCGCAGATTTCCGGCGTCGGTATGGTGACGCTGGCGGGCGGCCATCAACCGGCGATTCGCGTGCAGATGGACCCGAAAGCGCTGGCGGCGCACGGCCTGACGCTGGAAGACGTCAATACGCTGATCGGTGACAGCAACGTCAACGGCTCGAAAGGCGGCTTTGACGGCCAGTACCATTCGGTCACCATCGATGCTAACGACCAACTGCGCACGGCGCAGGAGTACGGCAATCTGATTCTGACGTATCAGAACGGTGCCGCGCTGCGCCTGAAGGACATTGCCCATATTGAGCAGGGGCCGGAAAACAGCTTCCAGTCGGCGTGGGCCAATAACAGCCCGGCGATTGTCATCAGCGTGCAGCGCCAGCCCGGCGCGAATGTGATTCAGGTGGTGGACAGCATCAAAGCGCGGCTGCCGCAGCTTCAGGCGGCGCTGCCGGATGGCGTGAAGATGAGCATTCTTTCGGATCGCACGCAGACCATTCGCGACTCCATCAGCGATGTGCAGTTTGAGCTGATGCTGTCGATCGCGCTGGTGGTGATGGTGACCTTCCTGTTTCTGCGCAGCGTGGCGGCAACGCTCATTCCGAGCATCGCGGTGCCGCTGTCGCTGGTGGGCACGTTTGGCGTGATGTACCTCGCCGGTTTCAGCCTCAATAACCTGTCGCTGATGGCGCTGACCATCGCCACCGGTTTCGTTATTGACGATGCGATTGTGGTGGTAGAGAACATTTCCCGTCGGCTGGAGGAGGGCGAAACGCCGATGCAGGCGGCGCTGAAAGGCTCGCAGCAGATTGGCTTTACCATCATCTCGCTGACTTTTTCGCTGATTGCGGTGCTGATCCCACTGCTGTTTATGGGCGATGTGGTTGGGCGGCTGTTCCGTGAATTCGCCATTACACTGGCGGTCTCGATCCTCGTTTCGATGCTGGTGTCGCTGACTCTGACGCCGATGCTCTGCGCTTACCTGCTGCGGCATATTCCGCCGGAACAGCAGTCGCGTTTTTCCCGCAAGGGCGGGGAATTGTTTGACCGGTTAATTCATTACTACGACCGCCTGTTGACCGTGGTGCTTAACCACCGCAAGTTAACATTGCTGGTGGCGCTGGCAACCTTTGCACTGACCGCCGTGCTCTACATCGCCATTCCGAAAAGTTTCTTCCCGGTGCAGGATACCGGGCTGATTCAGGGAGTGACCATCGCCTCGCAGGACGTGTCGTTCAATGAAATGGCGAAGCGTCAGCAGGCGCTGGCGAAAGTAATTTTGCAAAATCCGTCGGTGGAGAGCCTTTCGTCAACCATTGGGATTGATGGCAACAATACCAGCCTCAACAGCGGACGGTTGCAGATCAACCTGAAACCGTTCGCCGAGCGCAGCGATAAAGCGCCGGTGGTGATCAAACAGTTGCAGCAGGCGGCGCAGCAGGTGGTGGGCATTCAGCTCTATCTGCAACAGGCGCAGGATCTGACGGTCAACGACCAGGTGACGCCCAGCCAGTATCAGTTCACCCTTGATGATGCCGACAGCGAAAATCTGCTCACCTGGGCGCCGAAGATGATGGCGGCGTTGCAAAAGCGCCCGGAATTTAACGGCGTGGTCAGCAACCTGCAATCGCAGGGGCGCGTGGCGTATGTTTCGCTGGATCGCGATAAAGCCGCCCGCTTTGGTATTACCGCCTCCGATGTGGATACGGCGCTGTATAACGCTTTTGGTCAGCGGCTGGTTTCGACCATTTTTACCCAGTCGAACCAGTATCGCGTGGTGCTGGAAGTCGCGCCGCAGTATCAGCAATCACCGGCCTCTTTTGATGATGTCTGGCTGCAACCGTCAACCAGCAGTTCCTCTTCGTCATCAGACAGCAGCTCGACCAGTACTTCGTCGTCCACCAGCTCAACCAGCAGCAGTTCGACCAGCACGACCTCAAGCAGCACCAGCGGCATGGTCCGGCTGACCTCGATTGCCACCATCCACCAGCGCACCGGTTCGCTGATGCATATGCGCCTGAACCAGTTCCCGGCGGCGATGATTTCGTTCAATTTGAACAATGGCTATTCGCTGGAGGACGGGCAAAAAGCGATTGCTGCGGTAAGCGAGCAGTTGCCGTTGCCGTCCAGCATGACCCTGCGCTACCAGGGTGAAACCGACGCCTTCCAGAGCGCCACCAGCAATACGCTGTGGCTGATCCTCGCGGCGCTGCTCACCATGTATGTGGTGCTCGGCATCCTGTATGAAAGTTTTATCCATCCGGTGACCATCCTCTCCACGCTGCCATCGGCGGCGGTGGGCGGTTTGCTGTCGCTGATGCTGGCCGGGTCCGATTTCAGCCTGATTGCGCTGATCGGCGTGATCCTGCTGATCGGCATCGTGAAAAAGAACGCCATTATGATGATCGACTTTGCGCTGGAGGCGGAGTACAAGCAGCGGCTCAGCCCGCGCGAGGCGATTCATCAAGCGTGTTTATTGCGTTTTCGACCGATCATGATGACCACCATGGCGGCGCTGCTTGGCGCGCTGCCGCTGATGCTGGCTTCCGGTTCGGGCGCGGAACTACGCCAGCCGCTGGGGCTGGTGATTGTCGGCGGGCTGGTGGTCAGCCAGATGCTGACGCTGTTCACCACGCCGGTGATTTATTTGTGGTTTGACGCTCTCGCCACGCGCGGTAACCGCTGGATAAAACGTCGGCAGCAGGCGAAATCATGAACCTGACGCGTCTGTTTATCTTCCGCCCGGTCGCCACGCTGCTGATCACGCTGGCGATCCTGCTGCTGGGTAGCCTCGGATACCGGCTGTTGCCGGTCGCGCCGCTGCCGCAGGTCGATTTCCCGACCATTATGGTCAGCGCCAGCCTTGCCGGTGCCAGCCCGGAAACCATGGCGGCCACCGTTGCCACGCCGCTGGAGCGCTCGCTGGGGCAGATCGCCGGTATTACCGAGATGACCTCCAGCAGCTCGCAGGGATCGGCAAGCATTGTTTTGCAGTTCGATCTCGACCGCGACATCAACGGCGCCGCCCGCGACGTGCAGGCGGCCATTAATGCCGCGCGTAGCCTGCTGCCGAGCAGCATGGAGTCGCTGCCGACGTACCGCAAAGCCAACCCGTCTGATGCGCCGATCGTGATGCTGGCGCTGACCTCTGCGACGCGCTCGCCGGGTGAACTCTACGATCTGGCGGAAAGCAAAATTGAGCAGGCCATCGGGCAGGTGAAAGGCGTTGGGGAAGTGTCATTGATGGGCAGCGCCTTGCCCGCGGTGCGTATCGATCTGCAACCGCAGCGCCTGACACAGTACGGCATTTCACTCGACACCGTGCGCAAGGCTGTCGCCAACAGCACCACCAATCTGCCGAAAGGCATGTTGCAGGGCGACACGCAATCCTGGGTGGTGGATGGCAACGGCCAGCTCGACAAAGCTGCGCAGTACCGCTCGCTTGTCATTACCTATCAGAATGGCAAAGCGCTGCGCCTGAGCGATGTCGCCAACGTCTATGACTCGATCGAAGATAAATACCAGGCCGGTTTCCTCAACGGCAGCCCGTCGGTGATGCTGGGTATCAAGCGCCAGGCGGGCGCCAATATGCTGGAGACCATCGATGCGGTGAAAGCGCAGCTTCCGCAGCTTGAGAAAGAGCTGCCAGCGGATACGCAGCTCAAAGTGGTGGTCGATCGTTCAGGTACGGTGCGCGAATCGCTGTATGACACCGAAGAGACATTGCTGATCGCCGTGCTGCTGGTGATCGCGGTGGTGTTTGTCTTTCTGCGCAATGCGCAGGCGGTGCTGATCCCGGCGCTGGCGCTGCCGGTGTCGCTGATTGGCACCTGTGCGGTGATGTATCTGCTCGGCTACAGCCTCGATAACCTCTCGTTGATGGCGCTGATTATCTCCACCGGCTTTGTCGTCGATGACGCGATTGTGGTGCTGGAGAACATTGCTCGCCATATCGAAGAGGGGCTTAGCCCGTTACGTGCGGCCCTGCGCGGCGCGCGCGAGGTCAGTTTCACCGTACTGTCGATGACCGTTTCGCTGGTGGCGGTGTTTATTCCTATCCTGCTGATGGGCGGCATTATCGGCAGGCTGTTCCGCGAATTCGCCGTGACGCTCAGCGTGGCGCTGTTGATTTCGATGTTCGTCTCCCTCAGCCTGACGCCAATGTTGTGCTCGCGGCTGCTGAAAGCCAAACCCGCCGTCAGTGAACGCCGTCATCCGCTGTACCAGTGGATTGAAAAGCAGCTCAACCGCCTGCTGGCGGCCTACTCGCGGCGGCTGACGTGGGTGATGGCGCACCAGAAAGTGGTGATGTTAAGCCTGCTGCTCACCGTCATTCTCAACGTGTTTCTCTACAGTGTGGTGCAGAAAGGTTTCTTCCCCGATCAGGACACCGGGCTACTGATGGGCGCGGTGCGTGCCGATCAAAATATCTCCTTTCAGGCGATGGAGCCGAAAGTGCAGATGTTCACCAAACTGATCGAGGCCGATCCGGCGGTGGACAGCGTGATGTCATCGATGGGCAGCGGCATGTTCGGTTCGCGCAACAGCGCCAACTTCTTTGTCCGGCTGAAGGATTTTAGCCAGCGCGACGCCACCGCGACTGAAATCGCCAACCGGCTTAGCAGGCAAACCAGCCACGTGCCCGGTGCGCAAATGTTCCTGATGGCGGCGCAGGATCTGCACATTGGCGGGCGCAGCGCCAACGCCAGTTATCAATACAGCCTGCAAGCCGACGATCTCGATTTGCTGCGTGAGTGGACGCCAAAAGTGCAGGCGGCGCTGGCGGCGATCCCGCAACTGAACAGCGTGGATTCCGACTCGCAGACTGGCGGCCAGGAAGTGGTGTTGCAGATCGACCGCGATCGCGCCAGCCGCCTCGGCGTCAACGTCAGCATGCTCGATACCCTGCTGAATAATGCGTTCAGCCAGCGGCAGATCGCCACCCTCTATCACACGCTGAACCAGTACCACGTGGTGATGACGCTCGCCGATAACTACACCCGCGATCCGGCGATATTGCAGGAACTGTTTGTGATTAATGACGACGGCGACCGCGTGCCGCTGGCGGCGTTTGTCTCGATTGTCAGCGGGAATGCGCCGCTGTCGGTGGCGCACCAGGGGCAGTCGGCGACCAGCACGGTAGCCTTTAACCTCAACGATGGCGTCTCGCTGGAGCAGGCGCAGAGCCTGATTAAAACTGCGATGGCGAAAATCGGTTTGCCCGCGTCGATTCAGGCCGGGTTCCAGGGCACGGCGAAAGCCTTTGAAGAACTGGCGGCCACGATGCCGTGGCTGATCGTCGCTGCGCTGGCGGCGATCTATATCGTGCTGGGCGTGCTGTATGAGAGCTACATCCATCCGCTGACGATCCTCTCCACGCTGCCGTCGGCGGGCGTTGGCGCGCTGCTGCTGTTACTGCTCAGCAATACCCAACTGACGGTGATCGCCCTGATCGGCATCATCCTGCTGATTGGCATCGTCAAGAAGAACGCCATCATGATGATCGACTTCGCGCTGGATGCCGAACGGCGGCTGGGAATGACACCGCAGCAGGCGATCGTGCAGGCCTGCCTGATGCGCTTTCGCCCGATCATGATGACCACCCTTGCCGCCTTTTTTGGCGCCTTGCCGCTGGCGCTGGGCAGCGGCGGCGATGCCGATTTACGCAGCCCGCTGGGGCTGGCAATTGCCGGTGGTCTGGCGCTCAGCCAGCTACTGACGCTGTTTACGACGCCGGTGGTTTACCTCTGGCTTGATACGCTTAGCCGCGCGACCCGCCGTCAGTGGCGTCGTCTGCGCCATGCAGGATCCTGATTGATGAAAATGTCGTTACGTCTGACTCCGGTCATCTTATTGCTGCTTGGCGGTTGCACCGTCGGCCCGGACTATCAGCGCCCGTCAATGGCGCTGCCGGTTCACTACAAAGAGGCGCGCGGCTGGCAGCAGGCAACGCCGCAGGATGCTGCCCGTAAAGGCGAGTGGTGGGCGGTTTACCGCGATCCGCAACTCGACGCGCTGCTGCGCCAGGTGAGCCTCTCCAACCAGAACGTCGCCAGTTACGCCGCGCTGTATCGCCAGGCGTTAGCGCTGGCGGCGCAGTCGCGCGCCGGGCTATTCCCTTCCGTCAGTTATGACGCCAGCACCACCCGCAGCAGCAGCCAGAGCAACGGGCAGCGCAGCACCGCCAATGCGCACCAGGCGGAACTCAGCGCCAGCTGGGAACTGGATCTGTGGGGGAAACAGCGGCGTACGCTGGAAGAGAACCGCGCCAGCGCCGAAGCCAGCGCGGCTGAGCTGGCAAACATGACGCTGAGCGCGCAATCCGAACTGGCGCAGGACTATTTCGAACTGCGGGTGATGGACGAAAAAATCGCCCTCTACCAGCGCAGCGTTGCCGCTTATGAACGCTATCTGACGGTCATCAACAACAAATATCAGGCAGGAAGCGAATCGCGCGGCACGCTGGCGCAGGCGCAAATGCAACTGGAAAGCGCCCGCTCGACCGCGCAGGACTACCAGTGGCAACGCGCGCAACTGGAGCACGCCATCGCCATTCTGCTGGGTAAAGCGCCTGCCGATTTCAGCCTGCCGGTGGCAAAACTCAACGCCACGATGCCCGCCATTCCGCAAGCCTTGCCCGCCGGGTTGTTGCAGCGCCGACCGGACATTGCCGAAGCCGAGCGTAACGTCGCCGCGGCCAATGCGGCGATTGGCGTGGCGGTGGCCGGTTACTACCCGGATCTGAGCTTAAGCGCCAGCGGCGGCGTCAGCGCTTCTGCTATTCGGAACCTGTTCTCGCTGCCGAACCGCGTCTGGTCGTTGGGGCCATCGCTGAGCGGGACGCTGCTCGATTTCGGCGCGACGTCTGCACAAGTCGATCAGGCGCGCGCGGCGTATGACAGCAAAGTCGCGACCTACCGGCAAACGGTGCTGGAAGCGTTGCAGGAAGTGGAAGACGAGCTGGTGGAATTGAATACCCTGCAAGGGGAAATTGCCGCGCAGCAGCGCGCTTCCGATGCCGCGCAGGAATCTGCGCGCGTAACCCGCAACCAGTATGAAGCAGGGATGATTGATTACCTCGACGTAGCCACTACCGAAAACAGCAGCCTGAGCGAGCAGCAGAGCCTGCTGTCGCTACAGAGTACGCAGTGGGTGGCGAGCGTTGAACTGATTGCCGCGCTCGGCGGCGGCTGGCATGCCAGCCCGTCCGAATAATGTTTTGTTTTACCCGTGATGTCCCTGAGGAGTGGATATGAAAAAAGTGGTTTTTGCAGTGCTGATGTTAGCCAGCGCCTGTGCGCTGACCGGTTGTATTGGCCCCTGGGGACCGTGGGGACCCGGCGGTGGTGGCCCTGGCGGTGGCGGTCACGGCGGTGGTGGTGGTGGCGGTATGTATCAGGGGCCGGGGATGCGGTAATCAACGAACAAAAGGCGCAGGATGCGCCTTTTTTATGGCCTGTTTTCGTCGCTGTAATATATGCGTGAATTGAGTAGAGCTATCTGACAAGCCTTCCATAAGTCGATAGCAGAGTTGAGTTACGATCTTATGTTTAAGAAACGTGATTTTATCGACATATCCATGGAATATGTCGATGCGATAAACATGTGCCCGGAACAGGTATAAAACAAGCAACATTATCGTCATGACATACTGGCTCCTAACGCCGCGTTTTCCACGATTTCGACGCGCTGCGCAGCAAATCGCGCAGCGTGCGGATCAGGATCTCTTTGCTGCGCCCGCGGCGGAATATCAAGGAAAACGGTGCCTGATAGCCGTAATCGGTCGGCAGCAGGGCGCGCAGGCGTTGCTGCTGCACCCACGGCAGCGCGTAGTGTTCCGGTAAATAACCAATGTATTTCCCGGACAGGATCAGCATCAACTGCGCTTCCATACTCTCCACGCTGGCCACGCTCTGTTTAAAGCCTTTTTTACCCAAATCAGCCGCGCTCCAGTAGCTGCGGGTCACCATGCGCATCTGCGAAATATGCGCGACGGTCGGATGGCGCACGCCGAATAATTCGTGCTGATCGCTGCAATATAACCAGTGCTGCTCGCGGTACAGCGGGTGCGAAACCACGCTGTTTCCCTGTAATGAAAAGGTGCCGACGGCGATATCCAGTTCATTATTTAAAATGCCGTGCAGCAGGGCGTTCGGGTTTTTGATTTGCAGATTCAGATGCACAAGCGGAAAGAGATCGCTGAACTGCCCAATCGCATCGGTGATTGGCAGCATCGGGTCGGTAATGGTCGAGTCGATGACGCCAAGGTTGAGTGTTCCGCCCTGTTCGCCGCGCAGCGAGGCGGTGTAGCGCTCAAAGTTTTCCAGCGTATTCAGCAGCGTCATGCTTTGCTGCAAATACGCTTCGCCTTTCGGCGTGAGCGCAAAACCTCCCCGGCCCCGGCGGCACAGCACAAAACCCAGCTTCTCTTCCAGCTCGCTCATGTAATTACTGATGGCTGATACCGTCAGGTTGAGATCCTGTTGCGCGCTGGCAAAGCCCTGATGTTTCGCCACGGTGACGAAAATATGCATTAACCGCAGATTGGGAAATTTTGCAGCCATGACAGTCGATTGCCCTCTTTTTTGCGCGTAATTAGTTTTCACTTTTCTAAACTAATTTTTTGTATTTTGCTATTTTTTCGCCGTTTCCCCCCGGGCACTATCTTCGCAACACACCCTGTATTGCGAGGAGCGAGTCCGCATGGAAACTCTTTTTCACCAGCCGCAAAGCGGTAACGACATGCCCCGTTTCGCCGGGCGCAGCACTATGATGCGTTTGCCGTACTGCGATAGCCCGGCCGGGCTGGATGTGGCGTTTGTCGGCATTCCGCTGGATGTCGGTACGTCGCAGCGAGCCGGTACCCGCTATGGCCCGCGACACATCCGCAGCGAATCGGTGATGATTCGTCCGTACAACATGGCGACCGGCGCTGCGCCGTTTGAGTCGTTGCAGGTGGGCGACATTGGCGATGTGCCGATCAATACCTACAGCCTGCCGAAGTCTGTCGATCTTATCGAAGCGTTTTATAGCGAACTCAATGCGTGGCCGGTGATCCCGCTGACGCTCGGCGGCGATCACACGCTGACGTTGCCGATCCTGCGCGCGCTTGCCAAAAAGCATGGCCCGGTCGGGCTGATTCATGTGGATGCCCACACCGACACCAATGACGAGATGTTTGGCGAGAAGATTGCCCACGGCACCACCTTCCGCCGGGCGGTGGAAGAGGGGCTGCTGGACTGCAAACGCGTGGTGCAGATTGGCCAGCGCGCGCAGGGCTATGCCAGCGGCGATTTCCAGTGGGGCGTGGATCAGGGGTTTCGCCTGATTCCGGTCGAAGCGTGCTGGCACAAAAGCCTGACGCCGCTGATGGCGGAGATCCGCGAAATGCTCGGCGACGGGCCAGTCTACCTCTCCTATGACATTGACAGCATCGATCCCGCCTGGGCGCCGGGCACCGGCACGCCGGAAGTCGGCGGGCTGAGCGCGATTCAGGCGCTGGAGATTGTACGTGGCTGCCGCGGGTTGAACCTGATTGGCGGCGATTTGGTGGAGGTTTCTCCGCCTTACGATATCAGCGGGATCACGGCGCAGCTTGGCGCCAACCTGCTGTATGAAATGTTGTGTGTGTTGCCCGGTGTTCATTATCAGGGGGAAAAACATCTGTGAATCATTCAACGCCAGTGGATTACCCGCAGCCGCAAAGCGGCGAAATTCCGCGCTACAGCGGGCTGCCTACCTTTTTTCGCCTGCCGTTTGGCGCGCAAATTGCATCGCTCGATATCGGCGTGGTCGGCGTGCCGTGGGATGGCGGCACCACCAACCGGGCGGGAACCCGGCACGGCCCGCGTGAATTACGCAATGCCTCCAGCCTGGTACGGCGGGTGCATCCGGTGACCTTTCAGTCGCCGTATGACCTGGCCCGCGTCGGTGATTTAGGCGATGTACCGGTCAACCCGCTGGATGTACAGGACACGCTGGCGCTGATCGAAGCCTGGTATCGTGCGCTGCATGAGCAAAAGGTGATGCCGTTGACTGCCGGTGGCGATCACCTGACGACGTTACCCATTTTGCGGGCGTTAGGGCGTGAGCAGCCGCTGGGAATGATCCATTTTGATGCACATTCCGATACCAACGACACCTATTTCGGCGGCGAGCGTTTTACCCACGGCACACCATTTCGTCGCGCGGTGGAAGAGGGCGTGCTGGATCCGAAACGCACCGTGCAGATTGGCATTCGCGGCGCGTTGTTTAGTGAAAAAGATCATCGCTGGGCCGAAGAGAACGGCATCACGGTAATTCGCATGGAGCAGGTGGCCGAAGAGGGCATGGCGGATGTCATGGCGCGGGCCAGAGCCATCGTGGGCCAGCAGCCGACCTATGTGAGTTTTGATATCGATGTGCTGGACCCGGTGTACGCGCCGGGCACCGGAACGCCGGAAATCGGCGGGCTGACCTCGCTACAGGGGCAGCAAGGGATCCGTTTATTACAGGGGTTAAATCTGGTAGGTGCCGATGTGGTGGAAGTCTCGCCGCCGTTCGATCAGGGCAATCTGACCAGCCTGACCGGCGCCACCATGATGTTTGAACTACTTTGCCAGCTTGCGGATGCACATCATCGGCGGCGGCTTTCTACAGGAGCAGGGGTATGAAAAAAATGAAAATGTTACGTGGGCTTTGCGCCGCAGCGGCGCTGATGGCGGGCATGTCGGCGGCCAGCGCCGCAGACGGCATTCTGACGCCAGGTGAACTGAAAGTCGGGCTGGAAGTGGCCTATCCGCCGTTTGAATCCTGGCAGGATAATAAAATTGTTGGTTTTGATGCTGAGCTTGCACAGCTCCTTAGCGATCAAATGGGCCTCAAACTGCAACTGGCCGACACCAAATTCGCCGGGTTGATCCTCGGGCTGAACGCCAATCGTCACGACACGGTGATTTCCGCGCTGTACATCACCGAAGGGCGCACCGCGCAGGCCGACGCCATTCCTTATGCCGATACCGGGGCCTACATTATGGTGCGCAGCGACAGCAAGGTCGCGCCAAAAACCGAACAGGAGCTGTGCGGCTTAACCGTCGGTTTGCAGCAGGGCACTTCATGGGTGACCAAGCTGCGTGACCTGTCGGAAAGTTACTGCAAAGCAAACGGCAAAGAACGCATCACCGTGAAAGAGTTCCCCACCGCGCCGGAGACGTTGCAGGCGCTACTTTCCGGCAATGTGCAGGCGCAGGTGGATATTGCCGGGGCGGTGAGTATGTTCGCCGAGCGCAGCAATGGCCGCGTCAAAATCACCTCGCCGCAGACGATTTATCCGCAGACGCTGGGGATTTATGTGAAGAAAGGCAACATCGCGCTGAAAACCGAAATCACTGCCGCGCTGAACGCCCTGCGTGAAAACGGTAAATACGCCGCGCTGCTGCAGAAATACGCCCGTTATGGCATCACCGAAACCCAGGCGCGCTGATAGCGCCTGGCCTCACCAGATAAGGGAGCGGCACGCATGACATTTAACTGGGACTACTTCTTTTCACTGTTTTCGATGGCGGCATTCTGGCAAGCCAGCGTCACCGTAGTGGAACTCAGCGTGCTTGCCTGGTGCGCGGGATTGGTGCTGGGGTTTGTGGTCGCCAGCGCCAGGTTATCCGGCCCTCTCTGGCTGAAAAGCGTTTGCCAGGTCTACATCTGGTTGTTTCGCAGCGTGCCGTTGCTGGTGCTGGTGGTGTTTGTTTACAACCTGCCGCAGATGTTTCCGGCCAGCGGCGCGGTGCTCGGCAATGCTTTTTTTGCCGGGCTGCTTGCCACCATTCTGGTTGAAGTGGCTTATATGGCGGAGATCCACCGCGGCGGCCTGATTTCGGTGGCGAAGGGCCAGCATGAGGCTGGCCATGCGCTGGGTTTCAGCTACCTCGGCATTCAGCGCAAGGTGGTGATCCCGCAGGCGCTGCGCATTGCGTTACCGGCGCTGGTGAATGAGTTTATTACCATTGTTAAACAGACTTCGCTGGTGTCGGTAATTTCTCTGCCAGAGTTGCTGATGACCGGGCAGCGGCTCTACGCGGAAAACTTTCTGGTGATGGAGACGCTGGCGGCGGTGGCGGTCTATTACGTGCTGATCGTTTCCGTTTTCAGTTTGCTGTTCCAGGCGCTGGAACGCTGGGCGAACGTGCAGGTGAAAACCCCGCAAACCCTGCATGATAACCAGCTTGACGCACTGCGCCAGCAGGCCGTGCCGCTGACCAAACGTCAGGCCGGAGAACAGCACGGCGCGCCTGACGCGCTGTTGATGAAACAGATCCAGAAAACCTGGGGGCAAAACCCGGTGTTTAAGGATATTGATTTGCGGGTTGCGCCCGGCGAAGTGGTCAGCGTGATCGGGCCTTCCGGTTCCGGGAAAACCACGCTTATTCGCAGTATCAACGGTCTGGAAACGCTGGACAGCGGTGAGATTGTGCTGTTCGGTGAGAGTTTTATTCAGGCTGGCGACAACCGCCACTCCCGCTTACGTAAGCAGGGCATTCGCCGCATTGGCATGGTTTTTCAGGGCTTTAACCTGTTCCCGCACTACACCATTTTGCAGAACGTGATGCTGGCGCAGCGTTATCACCAGCAGCCGGAGCAGGAGTCCGAACGGCGTGCGCAGGCGCTGTGGCTGCTGGATAAAGTCGGCCTGCTGGCGCATATGAACAAATATCCGCACCAGCTTTCCGGCGGGCAGCAGCAGCGGGTGGCAATTGCCCGCGCGCTGGCGCTGTCGCCGGACATCATGCTGTTCGATGAACCGACCTCGGCACTGGATCCGGAACGCGTTGGCGAAGTACTGAAAGTGATAAGCGATCTTGCGCGGGAAGGGATGACAATGGTGATTGTGACCCACGAAATGGATTTTGCGCTGGCGATTTCCGACCGCGTGGTGCTGATGGATAACGGCACTATTCAGGCCGATACCACGCCGGAAAATATCCGCCACGGCGAAGCGACACCGGCGCTGCAGCGCATCCGCCAGTTTATGGGGGTGAATGGCGCGGAAGTGGCGTGAGGTAGAAACTGCTGCGCTCTGTCATTTAGCGGGCACAGGTTGGATGCAAACCCCGGCGGGTTCAGATCTGTCGGGTTTTTTATTTTATGGTGCCAGACGGGCTTCGGGCAGACGATGATCAAACGCGTAAAATGTGGCCTGGTTTATCCGGCCTGGGGAAAAGAATAATCTGGAATATTTTTTTAAAATAAGAATGGGCTGGCTGAGGGTGACGACTTTTCTTTTTTCCTGACAGAAAAGTGAGGTGTCATATTTACTGATGCAACCTGTTAGGTGTTTGTATTGTAATGATTTTAAAAATCCTATCATCAATAATTAATCTTAATGTGAATGAGTTTTATTTTTTTATTAAATTCCCCCAATGAATTCGACTGATTTTCTTTTGTTATTATTTATGTCATGATTTTTTACATCCATTATTGCTGAGCGCTATTTTAATGTGATGGTGGTTGTAGTTCGAAAATAACGTTTTTGTATTTTATAAGATCGCTAAATAACTACATGGAAAAAATTCTTCTTATTGGCGTTGTTGTTATTGTGTGCCAGAGCATGGGTTGCCGTTATTTATAATATGATGCTATTGCTGCATAAATAATGACGGTGGTGAACGGTATTGTTCATTTCGATGAGCTCACTTTTTCTGCCTGGAAATTAAACCGGTAATTCCCCTCAGGTTGAGAGCGTGCCGGAAGCAATGATTTAGCGTTTTCTCTTCGATTTTTATACAGGGTGTCACGTGAAGAAAAGGATTTCAGCATTTTCACTCATTATCGCATCTGTTTATTTTTTTACAGATAGTGTTTTAGCAATGCCTTCCAGTCCTGAAACCTCCAGCCGGATGTTTTCAGTCAGGCTGGGCGCTTCTCGCCTGATTTATGATCCTGATTCTCATGGCGCAACCCTGACGGTAACCAACCCGCAGAATCACCCTATTTTTTATAAGGTAACGCTAAAGTAAGCGTGGCTGGTTAAATAAAAATTGCCATGGATGCTCAGGGTTAATAATTGTCGGCCACGGCCGATCAATTAAACAAATGTATTCATTATTTTTTAAGTGTGCGTCTCTTTTTTAGCGCGCAATTTTTCAGCAATCCCGTTGTTGTTTGGCTTATTTTATGATGACAGTAAAACAACATTATACCCGACCGCTTTTCTCTTTTGTGGCGGTGGTCTGATCCGGGCTGCGAACAGGTCCGGATCAGACCACCGCCTGGATACGTTTCGAGAGCGCCGAAGCAAGAAAGTCCGTCGCACGGCGCACGCGCGTTGGCACAAACCGACGCTTCGGCCAGACAAGGCTGACGTCGCGTGGCTCGTGCATGAATTCATCCAGTACGGTGATGACATCCGAATGCTGGAACTCGCCGACCAGCGATGCGCGATGGAACAGGCCGATACCGACGCCAGCCACCACGCCGGCCAGGATGGTTTCGACACTGTTGGACGAGAGATTGCCGCGCACCGGAACACTGAAACGCCCTTCCAGCCCGGTGAACGGCCATTCGGTCATTTCGCCGTAGATCAGGCAGTTGTGGTCGGCCAGATCGGCGGGCGTCCCGGGAATGCCGTGCTGTTCGAAGTAGCGGCGGGAGCCGGCGCAAACCAGCGAAGTGCCCGTCACGCGTCGCACCACGGAATCCGGATCATTGATCTGGCTGATGCGGATGGCCAGATCGATCCGGTCTTCGACCATGTCGCGCAACGCATCGGACAGCACCAGATCGACGCGCAAGCCGGGATGCTGCGACAGCAGTTCGGGGATCAGCGGCAGCACATGCAGCCGTCCGAACGTTGAAGGCGCAGCAATGCGAATCAGGCCGGATACGGTCTGCACGCTACTGGTCAATTCGCCATCGGCCACCTGGATTTCGTCGAGCAACGGCTTGGTGCGTTCGTAGTACTTCTGCCCCTGCTCGGTCAGCGTCACCTTGCGCGTACTGCGATGGAGCAGCGCCACGCCAAGACGTTTCTCCAACGCATTCACCGCCTTGCTGATCCCCGATTGCGAATCACCCGTCTTACGTGCTGCCGCAGAGAAGCCGCCGGTCTCGACCACGGCGATGAAGGCAGTTAATTCCTGAAATCTATCCATTCTTTTCCGGAATAAGTTTTATGAAGAATGCGCATATTATAATCAAAACGGAATTAAATTAGCATCCTCTTCACACAAACATTCGTGTCAGGAGAAATTTCATGTCGTATTCGATCATCGGTTTTGGCGCTGTGGGGCAGGCACTTGCCCGCGCCTTCGCTCGTCAGAACATTGAAGTCACCGTCGCCAGCCGACGCGCACCTGAAGCACTGGCACCGCAGGCACACGCAATCGGTTCGGTCGTCTTGCCCTGGACATTGCAGGACGCCTTGCAGGCAGACGTCATCTTCCTCGCCGTGCCATTCGCGGAACACATGACCGTCGCCAGGTTGCTAGCGAATTGGCAAGGCAAGACGATCATCGACGTGACCAATGCGTACGGCGTGCCCGTCGAAGAACTCGGCGGCCTGCCCTCTTCCAGCGTCATCGCCAGGGCGTTTGCCGGTGCGAATGTCGTGAAGGGCTTCAATCATCTGCCCGCCGGTTTACTGGCCGCCGATCCGAATATCGAAGGCGGGCACCGTGTGGTGTTCCTGTCCAGCGACGACGATAACGCGGTGCCACCGGTCGCGGTGCTGGCCGAACGCCTCGGCTTCGCGCCGGTATGGCTGGGCAAGCTCGCCGAAGGCGGCGCGCTGGTGCAGGCGCGCGGCAATACGTGGGCACCACTGATTTTCCAGGACCTGGTCAAGCTCGCCTGAGCCTTCCGACAACATCGAGGATTACACATGATCGACAAAGTCATCTGGCCCGAAGGCTATCACCCGGGCGTTTCATCCCTTTACGCGCTCAACGACATCGACGTGAAGGCCCCGCCGGAAGCGGTGTGGAAACTGCTGGTTGATGCCACGCATTGGTCACGCTATTTCCCTGCCGAAGACCAGGTGGAGATCCTGTCCGGCGAACCGGAATTGCAGTTGGGCACGCGCTACCACCGGGTGACGGTCGGCTACCCGATGTCACTGACGGTGACCGAGTGCGTGCCGAACCGTCGGCTGGCATGGGCGACCACCGTCGATGGCGACGAAACGGATTCCAGCGCTTACCACGGCTGGGTCATCACACCGATGGCCGAAGGCTGCCATGTGCTGACCGAAGAGACACAGCAAGGCGAATTCTTCCTCGACGTGATCGGCCGCCAATATCCCGGCGCGCTGTATCGCTATCACCAGGATTGGGTCGAACGCCTCGCACATGCGGCTGAAGCCGAAGTGGCGAAGAAAGCAGACTGACATTTTCAACATTCGAACGGAGAAAAATTCCATGCACATCGAACTGAAGGGCCGCAAGGCCATCGTCACTGGCTCCACCGCCGGTATTGGTCGCGCGATTGCCGAAGGACTGGCGCGCTCCGGCGCGGCGGTGGTGATTAATGGCCGCACGCAGGCGCGCGTGGACGCCGCGCTGCGCGAAATGCGCGCGCTGTTGCCGCTCGCCGAACTGGATGGCATCGCCGCTGACGTCGCCACGCCGGATGGTTGCGCGGCGTTGATCGCGCATGCGCCGGACGCCGACATCCTGGTCAACAACGCTGGCACCGCGCGCCCGAACAATTTCTTCGACCAGGTCGATTCCGAATGGCTGGACCTGTTCCAGCTCAATGTGTTGAGCGGCGTGCGCCTGGCGCGCCACTACATTCCTGAGATGACAACGCGTGGCTGGGGTCGCGTGGTGTTCATCAGCAGCGAGTCGGCGCTGAACATTCCCAGGGAAATGATCGACTACGGCGTAACCAAAGCCGCGTTGCTCGCGGTGTCGCGCGGGCTGGCCGAACTCGTCGCTGGCAGCGGCATCACCGTCAACGCGATACTGCCCGGCCCGACCGATTCGGAAATCCTGTCCAACTGGATGAAGACCACCGCGCAGGAACAAGGCATCACGCCAGCGCAGGCCGAGCAGAACTTCCTGAAAACGATGCGCCCGACCACGCTGATCCAGCGCTTCGCCACCACAGAGGAGGTCGCCAACATGGTGGTCTATGTCGCTTCGGAACAAGCCTCGGCGACGACCGGCGCGGCCTTGCGCGTGGATGGCGGCGTGTTGCGCTCCATTGCCTGAGGGTCTGAGGGGGGAATCCTGGCGATGGATTACTGCGCTGGAACAAGGCATGGCGGATAACGGAAAGCTGATGGCCGGGCACATTCAGCACATGACAACTGGCGATTTTGCGATGGCCTGTGGGGCAACTCTCTGGCCAGCGTAAAGGGTGACGCGCAGACGGATATCACCGGCAGACAGTCCACCACCGTGGCCGGGAATATCAGCGTTGAAACTGCCGGAACACTGACGGAGAAAATTGCCGCGCTGCGTAAATCCGTGGCCGCTGGCGGTCAGCAGGTGATTGGCGCGACTGTCCATATCGGCAGCGAAAGCGTGAACACGCTGGCCATGATGCTGGACACCATTGATTTGCTGGCAGACCTGGCGCAGCAGTGCGCGAGCCACACCCATCCCGACACCGGCACGCCGACCAACGCCAGCGCCTTTACGCAGACGGCTGGCAAAGCGGGGCAGACCCGCAGCAAATACCAGGGCATCATCGCCTGATCCCCTCCCGATAGCCCGCGCCCTGCGGGCTTTTTTGTACCCCTCACCAGACGCGCTACAGCGCGTTCTGAGCGCGTCACGCCTCGCACCATTACCACGCACCCCGTCAACACGATCACACCCGTCCCGCTTCGCTGACGCAGTCACGCGCCGACAAAATAAAGCCGCCGCAGACAAAAACGGCACTACACCGCACCCGCCTGCGGGTTTTGGATCAGGGAAATTTTTCAGTTTAATTTTTCTACAAATCACACCGCCAGCCCTCGCCACTGCTGGCGGCTTGCGGGAAAAGCCAGACTGAAAAGATTGAAAAGAATTTCAGGTTTTTTCAGTTTTGAAGATCAGAGGAGAGTTTATCTTGCTTTGTAACTACCAGAAAAAAAAGAAAAAAATAATTTTAGGTGAATTGCGAAGATCGTTTTATGCGTGTGGAAAACCGATGCGTGAACTGGAGTGATCACGGCAGACAAGGGTTACCAAGCGGTTAGGATAAAATGTAGAAATGAAATTTTTTCGTTATCGTATGATGTAAATGCTTTCGCTTGAATCCATAAGATAAGTAGTGCTTTGATGATAGATAGCAAGAACATAGTTTACCAATTTCTAACCATGTTTAGGACACCATAAGTCTCAATGAAAAGGTGCTTAGATGAATATTCAGAGGATAAAAATGGATAATGAGTTCGAACGTTTTATGAAATTTGAAGCACAGAACATAAATTTGACATCTCCAGCTATAGAAAAAGGATATTGGACAAGAGATAAATTGAAAAATGTCAGTGTAGGTGATGAAAATCAAGATATCATTTTTCATGCGGTGGGTATGGCTTTGTCTCAATGGGAAACTCTTGAAAATGAGATGTTCAGACTGTATTTGGTTTTTTGCAGCTCTGATAACGCTATAACCAGTACTGCATTAAGGCGTGCTTTTGGGACAATTGAAAGTAGTGACGGGCGTAGGAAAGCCCTGGAGGAGGCAGCGCGAGTTTACTTCGGGGATCATAACTATCCATGTGGAATAGCAAAGCCGTATAAACTTTTATTTGAATCACATAAAAAGGCGAGTGAGAGACGTAATGAGATAGCTCATGGGGTCGTACGTTGTTTTTGGATTAATAATGAAAACAAAGGAAATTTTCTTTTGCCTGCCTCGTATAATACTGGGCGTAACTCAACCTTCATGGATAGTTTAAATGAAGATAATGGGGGTCCATTCATGACCGAGTACTATAGATACACATCGCGAGAAATCTATGCTATTGCTCAAAAATTCGCCGAGCTAAATGCTTTTATTTTAAATTGTGTAATTGCAGCTGGGAAAGTCGAAGGACATTTAAAAATTGAATTAGCACATCTTACTCAGAAAACAATAGAAAAGTAGGTGGGGCTTATTAAATAAGAGTAAAAGCTAAAAGGCGGTGCTTTCTAATGATATGGTTGCATGAAGGTGGCCAGGATGTGTGCTATCTGAATCATCCTCTCTATTAACACCGAAGCCAACCGCCGCTGTTTCCACCACCAACATGTACTCTAGATCTGTTAGTCGTTATTCCAGGTGTTTACACCACATTTCGAGCGGGTTTCCAGATACTGAGAAAAGTTTTTTCATTCTTTGCATTTAGTGAGAGGAGATCTATAAAAATTCCTTTTGGATACAGAAGCCGCGATCCGTTGCACTGTCATGGGAATTATGTGGGGACGAAAAGGGGGCACTGACCGCCAAAATGAAAAAGCCACTTAGTTATAATGTGGCTTAACTTTTATTTTTAAAACTAATTTTTTAACTCTTCTTGGGTTTTAACCAACGGCCAAGTGCTTATGAGTTACATGTTAAATAAGTTGCTTAATTAGTCCTTTTTCTCTAATCGTGATAAATAATCGTAAGCGATCATTATTTGTGCTTGAGTTTCAGCCCTAACTTTCATAATGTTATTATAAAGTGAATCTATTACTGAGCTATTTAGGACATTCAAGCCGTCAATGCGTTTTTCTATTTCAAAACCAAGTAATTGAAGTAAATTAATATTTCCTTTTAATGAGTTTGTTACTTTATAATAAAGCTCAGAGTCTATGATGTTTAGTAATTCTATTTTTTTCAATTCTAGGTCACTTAATATTCTAAATCCTTCAGTTACTGTTTTCTCGGCTGCTCCTATGGTGTGTTTTATATGGTAAAGAAGTTCGTAACCTTCGTTGTGATTGTATTTTATAGAGTCTAATTTATTTATTTTTGATACATCTGTTTTTGAGTTTGCATTTTTCTCATTGAAAAATAATGACCAGTAATTTTCATCTTCTTCTGATGCTGTCCTGTTATCTCCGGTAATTAATGGTTTGTTAGATAGCTCTTCGACTTCTTTTAGTGAAGAATCACGAATTATAATGTCCCGTAAATTATTCTTTGCTTCGTGTAGAAAAGTTATTTGGCTAATCATTCTGAAATTTTCAATATTAGCGGCTCTACATATTTCAGTTTTAAGCGACTCTAAGGGACCATGTGTTTTACCAGAGATTGAATACCACCAATCAGGCTTGTTGTCGTCACAAACAAATATAACGTTTTTAATTTCTTCCGATTTTGCCTTTTCAATTAATTGCATCCACAGATATAAATCGCCATATTTGTCTTGAAGTTTTATGCCAGAAAAATAAGATATGCTTTCTTTTGATACATCTTTAAAACCAGGAGCCTGTTCTCTATCGTATCGTTGCTTACCCTGTTTATCAATATCATCGATTTGTTCTTGTGTAGGGATTGGCCCGATCTTATCAAGAATTATGGAGTCAATGCTGTCACGGATGAAATCATGGTTAGAAATTGATTTTTTTGATTCTATACGTGGTTCAATTTTACTTTCTATATAACTATCAATGGATTTTTTTATTTCTTGTTGTAAATCAGAGAATTCATCACTCAGACTGTTGTAAAGATGTTTTTTTATACCTACAGAAGATAATATGTTCTGAGTGCCAATTTTCTGTAGCTCACTTTTTATTTTACTTAAGCTGTTTATACTCCCTTCAATGATACTTCTCCTTCCTCTTTGATACTCATACCCGACTTGGAATGGTATCCAGCTTCTTGCTTCTAATGCCGTCATAACACCGAGTATATCTTCTCTTGTATGATCCTCGCACCTGTAAAGATTAAACAGACAGTTTGTATCAAACACAAATAATGTCTGGGCTGATGACCAAATATTGCTCAAATTTTCGTCATTTGTACTATAAAATCCATGAAAAATTGACTTCATGAGATCACCTTGTATGTAAGATGCAATCGGTAAAACGGAAAGTTAAGAGCGCTAGGTAATTATAATCAGCTTTTCTGACCGGTTAAACAATGAGGAAATTATGAAAAGGCAAAACAGAAAATTCATGCGACATAATTGAGATACTGATATGGTGTTTTTGTTATATGTTATTGATTTTTTTATCATAAATTCAAGCGGTATTTTATTACTATAATCCCTTTTAGGGACAAAAAGTCTTTTAAGAAAGTTTGTGAGTGCCTTCCCATTTCACTTAATCAGATGCTTTTTCATACGCCATCGTAAATGGACATAGGCGCTGATCTATACCCAATCACTCAGCACATCATAGTGGTAGGCCAATTTCTCGGTCTTAACGGCCACTCATATTTGTCATGCCCCAGGATACCATCATGAGGGGAGAGTGTTGGCTGCATTCTATCTCTATGGACCGCAGTGGACGTAAAGTGGACATAGACAACAAAAAGGGGCTACGCTTTCACGTAACCCCTTGTTTTAATTGGTGGGCTGGCGGAGTCTGAATTGGTTGTGTAATTAATTGAATTAATTTGAATAAATTCTTGTTCAACTTTTCGTGGGTGCCTATTTGGGTGCCTAAAAATTTTTTCACTCCCTTTGATAAGAAAAAGAAGATGAGGTAGAGACTGTGCATGGTGATATCAAGTTGAGTAGCCACTCTGAAAAACAGAATTGGCCTGCTCCCCATTGAGTAACACACCGCAATTTAATCAGTTGTGAGGACAACTGTGATTGCCGTTTCTCGCGCAGAGCAGCTGGTCAGAATGCTTCGCATTGTCGGTTTTGCATCTGTAGTCCACCCGTAAAGCTGTAGGGGAGAGAGGGAAACCAATTAGTGCTAAACAGAATGTCGGATGCCCAGTCTGATGCAGGAATGACGTAACTGGTTAGCTTTGCCACCAATTATGCGACTTTACTGATACATTGATGCCGTGTTGCGCAAGCAATTTCTCAGTTGGCCGCGCAGCTACTGTTTTCGTAATCCCAACAATAAACAAAATAAGCTTTGTGTTTGACCTATAGGGGATTCAAGTATAGATCAGAAAAAAGCCGCATTTGCGGCTTTCATTGAAAAGCGTCAATCAGTGAATGACAATATTATCTGCTCCAGATGATGAGCTCACTGTTGTTTCTTCAAAATTACCTTCAGGGTATTCAGTTTCATTGAGCGTTATAGTAATCGAATTGCCACATGTGTCTTTATCACATTGAGTTTCGATTTCTGTCCAATACTCGGTTTTCGTGCCCATTCCTTCTTCAAATTTTTCTTCTTGGGTTTCGTAATCATTTGAATCGACTTCGCCAGCGGCCTTGCACTTGCTGCAAGTATAAGTGATTTTGCTCATTTTTCTTACTTTAAGGCATGTTAATAGGAAGTAAGAGTATACTTTGACAAATTGAACACTTCCAGATGTCTTGATTGTTAAATGAATTGGACATAATGACTGAAGGGGCCAAATGATGGGGATTGACGTTACCAAGCTGATTGGCCAGAAGTTCTCCGAACGGCAGGCAGTAGCCGGACAGGTGATATACTTGGAAACAACTAGCATTCACTATAAACAAGCAAGATAGAGACGATGAACTTACCAATGACTGTTTTTAATATCTTTATCATTGTGGTGGTTATATTTATCGCTTTAGATCAGCGCGGAAAATTGATCAAAACGCGAAAAGAATTACAGCAATATGCTGACCGAATGGAGGCCGCTGAATTGGATTTGCATGCCATTCGAAGTGTAGCTGCAAATCTATTGCATAACACCGGGCAAGAGTTAAAAAAACTGGAAAAACCAGACCAGTATTTCCTTGAAAGGCTCGCCGATAACCTAATTGAAGTGCAACATATCGTTGAGACCCGAGGCCCAGCCACTATTGGCGGGCAACCCTACTGGTGCGTTGAGCCACAAGAAAACAGCTACAAGTACGGTGCGCAATATCCGATGTTTCCCGACTGAGACTGTTTTAATTATCATAGACTAATGCAGTAACGTAACTGGTACTGACTTGAAAAAGCGGAATTACTGGACAGTAATTGATGACCAGTCCAATGGAGACTGGCTATGTCCTCATCCATACCTGCTCTGAATGTCTCTTGTGTCCCGGGGCGTACATCGCTGGGAGCTGTATGTGCTCCGCAAAGAGGTGTAGGTCAGTGAACAATTTCAAACTTGGCTGCCTGTGAAAAGAACATAAATTGACAGCCAGTTTTGTCTCATTTAGGTATTTAGGCTAGTCACTATCTCGAACTTTTTGATCACTAATTATCCGTTCAGCTTCGCGGTCATAGCCATCCACTAAAACTCTTAATGTTCCGGCGAATCGCTGAAAGCCAGCGTTTTCCACTTCCTCAGCTTTTGCCCGGAACTGGTCCGCCAGTTCTCTCTCAGGTTTTCCAGTTGGGTCAACCCAATGTGCACCACGTGAATTGTAAGTTGCTATTCTATAGCCTTCGCGCATCCTTTCCGCATCACGATCATTCAGAGCAGTTGCGACTTCGCGATTTATCCACAAACCGTCTGGATCTGAGGGAGTAGAAACCAAAACTTCACCAACTTTGCTGAGTGCAACGTCCAAGTGACCTGATTCTGTAGCAACCTCCTTAACTTTCTGAAGCCATCCATTAAAATGTTCTCCACTAAACGTTCCATTAGGTTGGCTTCCTGGTGGTGTCTCCCAGTTATACAAAAGCCTCCAGGCATTGCTTGCGATGGCTTTTAATTCCTCTGTGGGTTCACTTGCCGTCTGCTCTTCTTTATCAGAACGGTAAATAAGTCGGATTACTTCGCAGAAAAATTCAGGATCACTAGCCATCCTGTTTTCAAGGAGCTTGGGCGCAGCGCCTTGATGACCATCGAGCAATGGAAGGTATGCCCACTCGACCTTAAATAGATCATCCTGATCCACTTTAGATTCAGTCTGAAGAAATTGGATAAGGGCCGTTATATTATAACCATCCATATTGGAGCTAGATTCATTAGATGAAAGGGCTGCAAGTAAAGCACGGACACACTGATCAGTATCGATTGGCTGGTTCTCTTGATGCATCCTGTACAGGCAGTTGATTGCCGCATGTGGTCTGCCATGTTCAATCAGTTTATCGATGGCATTAGTAAGCTTGCCTTCATTCTGGTAAGGGTTTGCATCGGTACGGGTCCAATATTCGCTCTCGGAATCTTGAAGGTATTGAGCGACTCGGGCCCATGTTTCCTTGTTAAAAGGCAGATAGGCCAAGAACTGCCCCAGCTGTCCTGGTGTCCAGTTAGATTTATCGAGATTGTCGCACCACTCCCAACCTTTGAGATATAAACGTTTCCAAATAAAAGCACTTACCAATGCCTTGCGCCTATTGTCTGTTGCATTCAGGAAATCGGGCAAAAGAATAGTTTCGAACACATCATCGTCGATAGTGCCGAGTACGCTTCCTATCTGATGGGTTGCGGAAACGTGTTCAGCAAACCGCATAACGCCTTCTGCACCATCTTGCTGAAGAATTTCCGAAATTGCTGATTCGCGTCTTGCTTCAAGTTTCTTTCTCTGTACTTCCCAATCATCATTTCCTTCGTAGAGATCAAAATCCCGATTTGAAAAAAGGTGCTGATATAAGTTGAATGGATTGGCAGGAGCCAGTTTTTCGGCAACGTTTTCTATACGCGTTAGCAACTCATCAGGCAAAGCCCAATTGGCATCAGAGAATCGCCGATGTTTGTTTGAGAATCGATTAAGATGATCCCATATCAAAACTCGTTTTTCTTCATGAAGTTCAGTAATTGTTTTAGAGGAGAGAACCTCAAGAAGCTGTTCGAAAGCAGGAGAAGGTAAGCTATCAAAATGATCAATCAGTAAGGTAAGTCGCTCGGTATCTTCTCCGACGCTCGCGACGGCGAGCTCCGCATAAAAAGATGTCTGCAGCCAGTAATCCTGATCAGTCACGCCTTTTTCCCAGTCATCGGGTATGATTCGGCGCCAAGATGGTTTGTGTGACCCAGAAGATGTTTGATTGTGACCGGGGAGAAGCTGAACGAGCAAATTCCAAGCAATATTAGGCCATTCATTAAAAATGACTTTGACTGCAGCTTGTCGCTTTTCTATGGATGCCAGTGTTTGCGGCAACCACGGTAACAATATAGTGGCAAGCGAATTAGATGGCCGATTAGCCCACTTACCCCCTGGGTCGTGGCTGGCAAGTTCAGCCAGTACAACACATACACGTACCAAGTATTGCTCATCCCAGGCTAGTCCTTCCAGGGCCCATAGCAGTCCAGTCAGATAATTGCCACCAGTGATGCCATTTCCTTCCTGAGAAAATAACTCATCAAATGCACAGGGCGTATGATTCATTGCCTTCTCAACTGCATCAAGAAATTTTGCGGGGGCGGCTTCAGCCAGAGTTGGTAGTAAACCATTCAGGCTACCCCATAAAACCCAGTTTGCATCAGTTAACACCGTGTGTATTGCGACGTTAATGATAGCTTCGGCATTCCCTTGAGAACAGTTAACGCAAGCCTCTGGTTGGCTTCCGATTATGGCTAATCCTTCTGCTATGCCTTGTCGCAGCACGGGTGAAAAATTCAGCACCTTGCCATATATACTAGCGGCGTAACGCTCCCCCGCAGGTAATTCGAAAGCGGGGTCCGGTTCTTTAAGTACAGAAATTGCGAGAGATTTAAACAATTCTAGATTCTGATCAAGAACACGGGACCCCAAAAGACTCCATAGCTCCGTTCGATTAGTTACTTTCCAGACGCCGTTTTTGAGAGACAAAGGGCTGTCTGGGCTATGTAAAATCTCTCGTGCCTTCCTTAGCCATTCGTCATAACTGATACCAAGTAATTGGGCTAGTACATTTCGGTCACATTCATTTTTTTCATTCCATCTCCCGATCAACACCGCAAGGGATAAATAGGTGGCATCTGGATGGTGAGTCCAGTCGGTTTTGACAATCTGTTGTACTACCCTTAACTTCTCAGGAATCTCAGCGATAACCCTTGGTTTGAAAACTTCTAAAATATCTTCTGGAAACTTACTTGGGGTGATAGTGCCAGCATCTTTGTTCCAGGTTTGTACGATATCGACTATCCGCGACCAGACCCATTGAGGATACTGTCGGTGGAACTGTGCTATGTGGGAATGCAGCAGAGAAAGGACGACGCCAGTTTCATTACCCAAGTCGTACCCTAGTAAATGGAAATGGTTCAAAAAGTCATAAAGCTCATCGTTTGTTAAATCGCTCCCACTATTTGCCGCCTTCAGATGATACTGTATGACCTCCAGTTTCTCGGTACTTTTAGCTGGGCTGAACTTGGCCTGTCGCACGTTTATCAAAAATTCATCAACATTTTTTGTATGTCTCGCCTGGTTCAGTAACCATTGAACATTGTGTGTATCGGTCGAACTGAGCGGACCAGTAATTAGTGCAATAACATCCTTTTTCTTGGTGAACACGTCAGGATTATTGAAATCATTCCAGGCAGCCTGTATCACTTCCCCAAATATCGCATTACCTTGCGTAAATGACATGGAATGCTTTATTTGCCCCAGAAGTTTCCGCTTTTCATTGTCGGTTACATTTTCAACAACAACTATAAGGTCGTCGGTGTCAAAACCATCAATTTTACCTTGGAGTTTGATTTCAACAATTGGCCAACAAGGAAGGCATGGCGCATTACCGCCAGTTAACATTAGTGCGACAAAAGACGCCTGGACATGCGCTTCAAAATGAACACCGCCACCACCTGTAGAAAAAGGATTGCTCAGTTTTTTTTTATTTGCCATTAAAATCATATCCTTTAAAGACACGGTTATCCCTTACGCCTACATAGAGTGGCTACCTAAGGTAAATAGTGGCGATCGCAAAAATGAGTAATAAAGTTATATCCAGTATTTTATGTTGGCGCAAGATAGTTGCCGGGTATGTCAAACTTTCGCAAAACGAAGCCGGCTCATTGCTAGTATTCAGACATACAATAGTGCGATGAATCTACCCCTAAAGTTAGTAATATTCGTAGACCCCAGACGCAATGCCACGTAACCATTTAACCTATATTTTCTACTACATATCTTCAACCTTCTGTCTGCTCTGGTGCTGGGCATAAAGTGCCCATAAATAATGAATGGGACTAAAAGTATATTGAGTCTAACTTCCGCTTTTCGCTCATAGCCTCCTTTCTGGATCAACAAACTGTCGCGCCCATAAGGTGTGCAGGAACACGTATGGCGTATAACGTAGAGTGAAAAAAGATGATCGATTAAACCGATCGATTGATAAAAATTGATCTGCAAAATGAATTATCAGGCCCGGCACTGCCTGTGCTAAATTCCAAAAAACTCATTTAACGTATTGTTTATTAATTTATTTCCTGTCTTCTGGCGGGCGGCCTTCTTTTGTCCTGCGGGCACGGCATGGGAATGCGACAGCAGGTGATGGAATGAAAAGATGTGCCAGATGTAACAAGAAAAGAGGCATTCTGGACCGGATTTTCGGGCTGGATAAAGAATTCTGCGATGACTGTCTGATGGTGGTTAACCAGGAAATCAGAGAAAAACGGGTGGTGTCCACACCAGCACGAAAATCACTGGGACGCTCTTCCTGACAATGTTTCATACCCGGCAGGTTATTGCCCCTGATGGGGTGACAACACTGAAGCTTCCCCCTGTTTACATTCCCTTTGCTCAATGAAAATCAACATCGATATCAGCGTCATCATTCCTGCCTTCAATGCGGCTGACAGTATCGGGGTTCTGGTCCAGACACTGCTTGGCGAAACAACGCTGAGTCCTGAAATCATTGTTGTGGATGATGGCTCAACCGACGAAACATGGACGCTACTCAGCGCCATTACAGATGAACGGCTTATTCTCATTCGTCAGGAAAATCAGGGCGTGTATGCTGCCCGTAATACTGCACTGGCGATTCACCGTGGTGAATGGGTGGTGTTCCTGGATGCGGATGACCGGGTTGCGGCAGATTTTCTGCAGGAACGGCTGCGCACAGCACGCGAAGCACAGGCTGATATCGTCCTTTTCAATGCCCGGCATACAGACAGCGCCGGACATCTGCGGCATTCCGTTCACCGCAGACAGCCTTACGGTCAGACGCTGACGGGTCAGCAGTGGATACGCCATTGCGTCAGTCAGAGGGAGTGGCCGCATTACCTGTGGCTGCAGATAATCCGTTCAGCGTATATCCGCGAACATGACCTGCGATTCCAGGAAGGGAAAAGCCACAAGGACATTCTCTGGACAATACAGCTTGCCGCCGCAGATGGCCGGTTTTATTTCTCTGACAGACAGGATTACCTGTGGGTGAATAACCCGGCGTCAATTACCCACCGCCCGGATTATTACGATATCCGCGCGTTCAGCTATAGCGACGTGATTGCAGATATTCTGGCACTCAGTACACAGACGCAGTACCGGTCTGTCAGACGCGCGCTGGTCAGGCATGCGCTGGTGGAAAGCCGTCATTTTCTGGGCTTGTACCGGCGCAGGGTGAATGACCGGCAGGCGGTCCGGGCGCGTTTTCGTGCACGGATAGCCTTTCGCCATCTGGTACCCGGCGTGAGCAACCTGAGTGATGTCTTTTTCCTCCTGAAGCTGGTCCGCAATATTTATCTGCCTGGTGTCCGCAATACTCCCGCAACCGTTTCGCAGGTGCGGCGTTAATCGATGGATATCTCAACGCTTCTGGCGCGGTCGTGGCAAACGGCGACAACGGGTGATGACTCCATTCGCTCTGCCAGGGATATCGTCGAACGCTGGTATGACAAAGGCGGTGACCTGACCCGACGGACCCGGCGATTTATGCTGCGGAAATGCCTGTGGATAGCCGCACATTACCGGGACACCGAAGCGGTACTCACCCGGCAGTTTCGCCTGCTGGCCGTATTACTGTATCTGGGCGGTTATTTTCCGAAAGGGAATGCCGGTGGCATGCTCCCGGAGAAATGTTTCATTTTACTGAACGCCCCGGAATTAAGCCCCCTCCTGACAGACGATACGACTCCCAATGTTCTGGCGGCGTCCTGCTGCATACTCTTCTACTGCAGACGGATATCTCCATTAAGGTGTTACCGCCATACGCGCTGTCTGAGCGAACATCTGTATCAACTGATAGAGATCTGATAAAAGCACCAGTCGTTGTGCTGGCACCTGAGGGGCTGACCGTTGACGGTGTCGGCGTCAACGATCAGGGCTAACGTCATTATTTCCCTCCGCTGAATCTGCCACCTGTGATGTCAGTAACGGTTTGATAGCCCTTGCGGGTCATCAGCCCCGGTAGCCTTCCGGGCGCGGAGCATATCAATGCTGCCGATAAACGGAGACTGCTCTTTCACGCTGAAGCCGTGACGGTCAGTACGCACCAGGTCGTACTTTTCCACGATAAAATTCACCGCGTCACACAGTGAGATTCCCGCATCAATGTGCTTCTGGATCACACTGTCGTTGCCAAACGGTGTGTCGTTGAGGGTAAGGCCGTAGTGTTGCTCCAGCAGATACTTCAGTAATTTTCGCCAGATTTCGACTGATGACAGACGTGACGAGGCCGCCCTATGAGGGGACAGGGATTGTTTTTGCATGGTTTGCACTCTTTGTTGGCTGGTTTGACTAAGGAAAAACGTCCGAGATTTATGCGGTTGTTGCAGATGTCGGATAAATTACGATGTACAAATAGCCACAGGAGCCGAACGTATCGGCCTCACATATCAGCCCTTTTGCGTGGAGCGTAATGCAGCGCTGAATGTGGGGCGTGAGTTCGCTGCTGGTCAGCATGAGCTCCATCTGTTTCATCAGTACCGGAAATGCCTGGTCCAGATGGCGTAAATCTGCGTCATTAAATGTCCCGGCAATGCTGGCGCGGTCAGCAAGGTAATGCAGGTGGTTCCCCTCCTGTACCAGCCGGGCACCAAAACACGGCGTGATGTTGCGTCTGAGGCCCCACCAGGGTTCCGCGATGTTATGGTTGATGACACGGGTTGCTTTCTGCATGTAAGTACTCCTTAACGGTGAGTTAATTCAGGGTGACGCTGCGCAGGATCACATACGGACCGTTGCGGTCCTGTCGGCGTTCAGCAAACACGGCCAGCACACCCCGGATATCCTGTACTTCCCTGCCATGGTAATGGCAGATACTGCCGGACCACTTATATTTCCCGGTACAGAAGCGAAACAGCCGGGACTCAGAATGCTGGCGGTATATCGCCATTGCCTGACGTTTACTGATGATTTTCATCGTTATTCTCTCCCTAAAGCCAGCCACGCTCGGCAAACGAGACGATGTCCATGCCTCCCACGACCAGGTGGTCCAGCAGGCAGATATCCACGAGTTTAAGTGCCTGCTTCAGATGGTCAGTGAGCAGCCGGTCGGCATGGCCGGGTTCCGCATAACCTGACGGATGATTGTGTGAAAGCACAATGGCAGCCGCGTTGTATTTCAGTGCTGCCTTTATCACTTCACGGGGATGTACCTGCGTATGGTTGATGGTGCCGGTGAAGAGCGTTTCATGAGCAATAAGACGATGCTGGTTATCAAGGAAGAGCACCATGAAGACTTCACGCTCCAGCGTGGCGATCTGCAGACGGAGCCAGTCGCGGACCGACTGGCTGGAGGTGAATGCCTCGCCGGGTTCGCGTAACTGGCGTTCCAGTAAGGTCAGTGCGCGTCTGATGGTGCGCTGTGCTGCGGGAGATATTCCCCCGCGTTCAGGGGAACAAGTAATGGCATTCATTTGCTTTTCCTGTCTGTTGACGTGTCGGGAGGGGATATGTTGTACAGTTTCACGGCAACGACGAACCCGTCGTGCAGGGATTCAAACCATGACCAGATATGGAAGAGAGGGGTACCCGTCGGGAAATGCAGGAAGGGCTCGTCGGTCACAACGTCACCGTCCTCATCCCTGACCGTTGTTTTCCCCAGCGCATCCCACAGGACATTCAGGTGAGACAGTTCATACGGCATGGCAGGACGCTCAGTCGATAATGCGCATGATGGCGCTGCATTCTGCGTGGTTCAGCGCATAGTCACGCAGACGCCAGTAATGTTCCGTCATGGCGTCGCATTCCGTGCGGCAAGCGTGATGACTGTAAGCGACAAGACAGACTGCAATCCCGGCGGCTTCGGCGCTCATGTCTGCGGCGTTGCCATTCATGGTGTTGAACAGCGACCAGAAGGCATCGTTGTCCGTTTCCGGAACCATGAAGGCCCCGCCGTTGCTGAGAGTATAAAAATTCCAGATACCGCCGCTGTAGTCAGCGCAGAACCGGTCCATCCACGCAAAGACCTGCGGTTCAAGGGTTATCCACTGCGGGATATTGCCAAAGTGCTGCGGCCAGAATTCCACTCGTTGTTCGTCCGGTACGGGCGTGGCTGTCAGTGCCGGTTCAGAACCATCATCGCCAGCCTGCGGAGGTCGCTGATTGTCATCGTTAATATTAATAATGTCGGTCATGTTAATTTTCCTTATGCATGGAGATGTCGAATGGAGGTCCCGGGCCGGGGATTGATTTCGGTGGCGGGGCACGTGTGATTACCTGTCCAACAGGTTCAGCATGTTCTCGGCCATCACCCAGAGCGCACGGTTTAACTTAACGTCGCCATCAATCCCGTTTACTGCGCGGGTGTGGGTACGTTTACCCTGCGCGGTACGGCCACTTAGCCCGCCTTTCAGCAGGTTTTCCTGAATGCGCTGGTAAGTGGTCCACAGGTCATCGCTCTCGTCCTGCCTGCGGCGGGGTGCAAGAATTTGCGATTCAGTCACTGGCTGGAACTCTTCCCCAAAACGGTATGTCAGCGCCGCTGTAGCCAGTGCATGTTGTGCGGGTGACGGGAGTTGCAGGGCCTGCATGGCGTCACGTTTCTCTTCCACCCGGTCAAAGACGCTGAGAACCTCATAGGCCCCCTCAATCACCTTCCCGACGACATCGCCCCTGTGCGGCACGCGGATCTCGCCAAACGACTGTCCGCAGACGAGCGAATTGGTGCAGACGCTTCTGAATATCCCCGGCAGCAACTGAAAACTCGATGCGCCATCGTGAGAATTCAAAATGATGATTTCCGGCACCTGCTGACCGTTTACCTGACCGGCACGACGCAGGCGCAGCATATGCTTTGTATGTTCCCTTCGGCTCTGGTCGCGCACTCGTGACTGACAGGCAAAGAATGGCTGGAACCCTTCGCGCTTAAGGTTCTCCAGCAGGGTGATCGTGGGTATGTAGGTATACTTTTCGCTTCTGGAGTCATGCTTGTCTTCCCCGAAGATGCTGGGGACATGCTGCATCAGTTCTTCGTGGGTTAAGGGACGGTCGCGGCGAATCTGGTTCACCCGGCCAAAACGGCTGGCTAATCGCATGGTTGATTCCTCATCTGATTAATCTGATGGCATAAAAGCAAAAGCCCCTGCTCCGTGAGGAGGCAGGGGCAGATATGATGTTCTCAATGGGACGGATAGGGCGGGACTACAGCGTATCCAGCATCTTCAGTATCTGCGCCATCAGGGCGGTGATAAGTGCAGTGACCAGCAACGTGACCGCTTCCCGGGCTGTATCAATACTGCTGTCATCGTAGCCTGCCTGACGCAGGCGAATTTCAATAAATTGTCGCGCCTGATGCCCGCCGCACCAGGTCAGAGCCTGGCTCAGGGCCGTCACCAGCATTTTCAGAAAGGTCATAGAGTTTGCTCCGGACTGTCTGGCGGCAGCCCTCTGGTGGAGTGAAGATTTATTTGAGGAGGCTGATACAGGAAAGTGGCTCAGTGGTAGGTGTAACGCCATCCTCCCTTATCCGTGGTGACGACGACTTCTGAAGCCACGCAATTATTATAAAAACTCACTCTGACGGACTGCCCGTAGCGAAGGGTGACAGGCAGAATGGTTTCCTTATTTTTTGAAGACAGGTACTTCTGGTTATCGATACGACAGTTACCGCGGTTCACATCTATCTTTTCAACTTTGATACTGTCATCCAGCGAGGTGACCACAACAGTGACGTAGCGTGTTCCGGCGGGGTGAATATTGTTACTGGTCTCCACTTTAACGGGCGGCGCTGGCTCAGCCAGCGCCTGAGCTGACAGTGCAAACAGTACGGGTAACAACATGTGTTTAACTTTCATAATCTGTTCCTTTTAAAATAACGTAATCAACAGGCGTTAAATTCAGATGCAGGCTAGAGTGCATCTTTACCCACACAGCCGTGGGTCCCGAATGCCGGTAGTACCTTAGCCGCCCCGGCCAGCGTGAATGTGGCAGGCTTAACACCGTCTCCGGTTACTGAGACCTGTTTACCATTACGTAACTGAGCCCAGGCCAGCGCCAGGTTATTACCGCCCACTCGACTGCCAGATTCGCTGATATCAATAAGTGCCCCACCGTCGATACTGACCTGAAGGCTTTTATCTTCATCCATACTGACCTGATGTCCGCTGGCGTCAGTAAATATGACCGTGGCCGGTTGAGAGCCATAATCCTCACAGCTCAGAGACAGTTGTGACTGACCTTCTCCGTTGATAACAAACTCTGATACTCCCTGCCCCCATCCACGGGTCCAGGTATCCGGGCTGCCAGATGCCTACGCCATAACCGGCAGCAGACTGCCAGCCAGTACCAGGGCGCTGAGTAATACTTTTTTCAAGATGAATTCCCTCTGTTAGTGAAAGTGTGGTTTTGACTAATGAATAAACAGACTCATTCCCGGATGAGCCCACTGATGTACTGAAAATGCGGCAGGGCCTGAATAAATCGCGGGTCTTCAAAAATCCGCCGGATATGGCTGCTTCTGGTGAAGCCCCCGATGGTCATGACCACATCGGAGATGGCTGAAAGGGTAAATACCTGAATCCGTTCGCCAGTCACTGCAGTCAGGTACCACTCGCCTTCCAGGCAGATAAGCCGGTAAGGAGCAACGGCGGACTGATGGTGTCCGTGGTGCAGAAAATGAATGCGGCGACTGCTGATGATGGCCTGGATAATGACCTGAAAACCGCCAAACAACGCCGGAGCCTGACGGGGTGGCGTATTCCAGATAATGCAGGGGGAATCCTGACCGCTGTCGAGCAGGACAGACAACAACTTTGGGTCAAGTGCCGGAAAGTAATGAGCTACCCGGGTTATCCGGGCAAAGCGGATAATGTCGCTGTTGGTGCGAAAGGGGCCCCGTGCATCCCGCAGGCGAAAATTACCCCCGGAATATTCCGTGTCGATATAGCGCAGTCGTTCACGCAGGTCGCGCTGAACGGTACGCTCAGAGACGCCAAACTCCTGAGCAAGTTGCCTGATACTGAGCGTTTCTCCCATAAAGAGGCGGCTGACCAGTATGGCGAGACGGCTTGCCAGGCGGTCATAGCGTTGTTCCTGTTCAGACATGAGGGATGCTTCCTGCGCAAATGGCAGCCCCGTCGGGGCTGATGGTTAAGTAAAAGGTGTTAACGGGAAAGGTGCTGCTGTCTCAGCCAGGACACGATGATGCATGCTGGTATCGTGACCCGATAAGCCGGACCAGCGATGTCGGAAATCATCCACGCTGAACTCAGTGCGATGGCAAGAGGACCCGCCAGTACGGAAAGTGCGCGTGAAGCGACCACCACAGTTCCCCAGGTGGCAATACCGCCAAGAGAGGTGATGACACTGGCAGACAACATAGTTGCCAGCTCCAGTGCAGCCAGCGAGGAAGTCCGTATGGCAGCCTGAACGGCGATAAGAATGAGTTGCGGCGTGGGGTTTGTCAGATCCAGATGCATATTGCGAGAAAAAACAGCCAGCTCTTCCGGTGTCATCTGATCCAGGCTCTTTTCCAGTACCTTCATCAGCAGAGCAAGCTCAATAGTTTCGGTAGTACTTTTCTGGTTGTAATTCACATCAAGCTTGTCACAAACATCAACGAGAATTTCCCGATAGGTCACGCCTTGCCCCAGCCGGACCAGACTCGCCAGGGTATTCGCGCCGTAACGCTGAAACTCAGCGGCTATAAGTTGCCAGTAGCGGCGATGGTCTGGTGCCAGCAGACGAAACTCCGGGGTACTGGTCAACCCCTCTGTCCAGCGAGTGTCGCCGTCGCGTGGGTCAGTGGTCAGGATGGAAACCAGAAGTTGCAACTCGTCATTGCTGCACTGGCCCAACAGATTCAAATCAGGGTCATTACGGTAGACAGCCATTATCCGTCCTCAGTCAGTGTGATGTGAGGTCACACTGTAAAAGGGGCTATTGCACGGATGTGTCATCGAAAATGGTTAATATATGCTCTATAAAAATGTATACGGACAGGGTGTGTCTGGAAATATCGAGGACAGAACCAGCTATAATAGTTTTTATCGTATCTGAGTATTATCAATATAATGATGATTTGTGAGTTTGGCTGTTTCCCTGTTTTGTACTGGTTCATGGTAATTATGTATTTCTCAAATATTAATGAACTTCCATTTTTTTGTTGTTATGTATTGTTTCGTGGTGTTTGGTAACCTATGCCTTTCACTTGGATGGCTAACGCCGATTTTAATTCCAGTGCTATAGTTTATTTGTGGAGGAATAGTTGAAATATAAATGAAGAACTCACTGAGTAAGATGCATGGAAAGTGTTCGTTAGGATCGGAACAAGAAAGGTGGTAAAGCGCATGATGATGCCACCTTTCGAATTTGTTAAATCTGACCTCTTTGCGTTAACAATAGGCCGGTTTTGTCCATTTTTAAGTTGAAATAAAGCCGGTTTTAGCTGGTTTTAGCTATCCTCAGTAAGGTGACAGATGCTAGTACGCAACTTAGCATTAGAATTGATGAGGTATGATTAAAGCCCCATGTTTGTCCAATGGTGGCACTGTGAAAAATGTGTTGTAAAATAAAAAGCAGGCTTCTTGATTATGCAAGTCAAGACGAAAATGATGGGACATATACTGGTCCAGAGTGCTTTGATAATATGCATGATTCAAAGTCTCTTTTTGCCTGGCACGTTCCATTACGTCTTCGTGCAACCCGGAAAATATCTCAAGTAAGTTATCAGCATCTCCATTTAACATGGCATGAAAAGCAGCGACAGCAAATAACTCATTTGCAGGACCAGCAAACAGCCAGTGACTACTTTCAATATGATTAATAGATTCCCTTAAATCCCAGAGTTCCAGGCGCGATGATTCCTCCTTTAAAAGTTTTAGTAAAGGTGGGTAAGCATAAATATCTGTACCAAACAGCCTGCGTGATACACTAGGGTCTGCAAATGTAATATGTTTAACTGGGTTTAAAGCCTCCTGAACTTCAACCTGGCTGTATTGCTCTGTGAGCGATTTCAATAGTGTAGATTTAACAGGCAAGAATGAACCTGCTGCTTTTATGCCGCAGAATGTTCTTCTGGTGATACAAACAGGTACTGAGTCCTTCATCATTCTGTTAATCAATGATGGAGCGATAATGATGTTGCATGTAGTATTGGCACCTCCTTTGGAATTGGGGTAAATATGGCATAATTCCAGCTCCAGCCAAGGGATTGGACGTTTTACTGCTCCACTGGATGAGTCACATACCCTATATCCGTTTAGCGTGTTATACGCCTTCTGGTGGCCTGCCTTACGCTCGTATAACCTGATGAGTTCCGCAATATCCGCCGGACCGGTGATACTCCCCAGCCCGAGGGGGTTATTCTTCAGCATAGACTCCACGTTGATCCAGTAAGAATGTTTTACCAGACTGACAATGGCATCGTCATCTACGAGCCTTCTATCTTTATTACGATGCTCAATACAGCAATACCGTTGATTACGAGTACCAGACAGACTAATACCACAGGATGGGTACTGACACGTCAGCCCCCACCTTTGGGCTCTTTTAGCTGCATTAGATAGCTTACCCTGATAATGTTTTGGGCATAAGCGCAGTTTCCGCTCATCAGGTAATTCACCAATTGAGAGCGTACAGTTATTTCTTTTACAAATAGCCATAATAAGACTCTTATCACAGTCAATCATGTTGCATGATAAATAAAGAGCTACTCACTAATTATGATTATGATTTATAGTATTTTTAATACATCGTTAGTAATTAAGATGTGTATGTCTCAAATGAGGCTGAAATACACTAGCTATTTAATAATCAATTTATTATTAGTACTCTTGTTTATCACGTGTTATTGATAAGTGGACAGCAGATAACGCTGTATTTATGGTCGTTCGGCAATAGTAGTTGATGATGCCAGATGACGTTTCAGCAACCACTCATCCAATTCAGACTCAAGCCAGCCGACAGATTGCATGCCCAGGCGACGTTGTTTAGGGAATGTGGCGTCATATCGTGGTGACTTGGGGTTAATCCAGTCGTAGATGGTAGAACGGGCTACACCTATCTTGTTGACAACGCTAGACATACGAAGGATTTTAATGTGTTGAGAGTTCATACCGATTTGTTCCTTGTTGGCCCTGTATGGATGGGGCTAACTTTACCGAGAGGGCAAAATGGGATCCAGATATGTACCAAAAGTAAAAAAAAACTGTGGAATACGACGTTTTAAGAGAGGTTGGCATGACAGACGATAGTGTTCTGGATGGCATTTTTGATTCAGTAAAGAAGGAAGCTGAGCGTTTTATGTCTTGCTTCAGCGGTAGTCATGATGATGTCAGTAGTTACAATGAACTCCGTGACCGGTGCGAGAGTAAAGCAAAAGAAAAAATCAATAAATTCAAGGAGGAAGGCGGCTATATCATGGGTGATAATTTTGAATGCATGCTTTACGATGCTAATTTTTCTGCACAATGGAATGGAAAGTTTGGAACGTATCTTGCCATTGCATTCTTCTTTTACCACTGGGGGCTGTATTGTTATTCCTCTGGGCACCGGCGTGAAGGATTGCTATTTATGGCAAGAGCAGCTGGTTGTGGTGGAGTCTGGCAGGGGGCTGGGCTATACGCTGACCGTGTAGAGACTGCTGAATTGGCGTTAAAGAAAAAGCAAGATCATGGAAAGAAGGGAGGGGAGGTTACAGGCTCGGCTTTAACACCCGCACGGGATGAGTTGAAACGGTTACTTAAAGTAAACTGCCCAGCAGAAGGATGGAAAACTAAAGCCGCAGCCATTGGCGCTGTTGTAGGTCAGCTTGAGGTTTTTGTTAACAACAACGACAACATAAATTTGAAAACCGATAATCTTTATAATGCAATATTAACATGGTGTAAGAGATATGATGATTTACGAAATGTATTGGAGAGTTCTTTACAAAAGAACATGAAAAATAACCGCGTGGATTGATTTTACCCATATGGACATATGAGCGTTGGCATTGTGGTGAAGGAGTTCATTTAAACAGCCGAAAAGAGCCTGTCAGTAATTCTGTGTAACTGCCTACTCGTTAAGGGTGAACGCTCCAGCATTGAGAAATACGATCCTAAAAGTGTGGTCATTAATGAACATCGACCTCAAACTTGCATTTGAAGATGCTGTTACGCGTAAGCGTAATAAGAAGGTAGTTCGTTGATGATTATCAATAAAACCCTGATTCACTGGGTGTAAAGCGTATCGTCGGAAATGCTAAACTTGCAGCAGATTTCAGGCAGTGACATAGTTGGCTCAGGCTACTTCATAGCAGCGATGTCGAAATAGAATCGAACGATTCAGGCGGAGTTGCCACCAAGCATGGTTTCCTTTTTCAGGACTGTGTAGCTGCTTGCTATGTTGTGTGATCTTACCCGCCACGTTTATACCTGTGTATCGGCTGCTGGCCTGCAGCTTACCAGCCCCAGTTCTTTCATGAGTTTGACAGCAAGCCAGCGTCCCATCTGAAAACCTTTACGGGTTGCCATTGTGGCAATGTTTCTTGCATCGGCAGAGCCATGACTGAGGTTGTGCAGCTCCTACACATGGCTATGCAGCGCTATACGCTTAATATCCAATTCGTCAGGTCGTTTTTTCCAGTATTTGTAGCTGCTACGGTGAACCCCGAACACATGGCAGAATTTCGCCACAGGATACCTGCGCAACAAACTAGTAGACCTCAAGGATTAGGTTTTTGCGATGCTGTTTCTGGATACGCAAGACCGGTTAGTCGAATACCGGGAAATGTTCCATGGCACTATCGATAGTGCATCGGTGTATCCGCGCGAAGTGGTCAAGGAGGCGCAGTGACTCAATGCAGCGGCGGTGATTCTTTCGCACAACCATCCGAGCGGGAATCCTAAGCTGGCACAGGTAGACAGGATGTTGACGCAGCGATTCAAAGAGCCGCTGGCACTGGCGAAGTGCGCACGCTGGGTCACGTCATTGTGTTGGGATCTAGTAAGGTGCCGTTTGCAGAGCGAGGACTGGTCTGATCCTTGGGGCTTCGGCCTTTTTTTATTTGTAATTTTTATCGCGTCTGAGCTGACTTTGACCCGAAGCGGAATTTTGATGGGTGAAGATTGCTGACTGGGTTGCAAAGTTTTAGCCCGTTCTAAAACAATGGAATTTGTCGCTTGGATAGAAATTTTGCTGCATAATGTCATCATCTTGATGATGCTAATTGTCTAAAAATGGATAGCCGTCAAGCTAACAACGGTCTTTCGATTGCTCGTTTCAGATGAGGCGTCCGGTGAATCAACTCCAATGCGTCGAGAGCCTGAGCCGCACCCAGCGCGATCGGCTGGCCTACGTCGACTTTCGGCTTAAATTCTTCGGTGAGATCGATTGCCCAAACTTGATTGAGCGCTTCGGCGTGGATCCGGCCGGGGCAACGCGCGACTTGGCTCTGTACCGGGAAATCGCGCCGCAGGATATCACCTTCGACAGTAGCAACAAGATCTACCGCATCGGGCAGGCGTCCTCCCCGCTGTTCAACCACGCACCTCAGCTCGGGCTGTCTGCGCGGGCTCTGCGTCTCGGAGATGATGTGAACGTCGCAATGAAGCATTGCTGCCGTGCGAGTCGCCCATCGCGCTGAGCAGTTCGAGGATGGATATGCTGGCACTGGTCTGCCGGGCGATCTACACCAAGCGGCCAGTCGACATCCGCTACCACTCGTTGAGCAGCGGTGAGTCCGAACAGGCCATCGTTCCCTTTGCGTTGGTAGACACAGCACTGCGCTGGCACGTCCGGGCTTTTAATTGAAAGAGCAGCGAGTTCCGCGATTTCGTAATCACGCGGATGGAAGCTCCACTCTTTCTTGATGAGAAGCAGCAGGCCAACGGCATCCTGTGGACGCGCATCGTCGAGCTAGACTTCGTGCAGCACCCGCGAGTTGAACGCCCCGAGATCATCAAGATGGATAAGGGATGACCGACAGTTCGATCCGGGGGCGTGTACACGCAGCTGTGGCTAACTACATACCAGCTACGCTGGAGCGTGGATTGCTCACCCGATCATCGTCTCAATGAAGAACAGTACCGCCTATGGCTCAGCGATTCGCTGGCGTTGTACGGCGTCGAGGACTAAAAGCTCGCGCCGGGGTATCATTTTCCAGCGGTGAAGATGGCAAAGGATAAAACACTATGACACAGAACAACTCGATCAAGAGCCAGAACTGTGCTGATCTTGTAATTTCAAGGCTTGACTCATGACAACAACAGAAAACCAAATCGAGCAGGATCTGGTCTCCAAGTTGGAAGATCTCAAATACACATCTCGCCCTGACATCCGCGACCGCGCTGCGCTAGAACAGAACTTTCGCCAGCACTTTGAGGCGCTCAACCGCGTTCGTCTAACCGACAGCGAATTCGCACGACTGCTGGAATCCATCATCACTCCTGACGTCTTTGCTGCTGCCAAGCACCTGCGCGAGCGCAACAGCTTCGAGCGCGACGACGGCACGCCACTCTACTACACACTGGTCAACATCAAGGACTGGTGCAAGAATAACTTCGAGGTGGTCAACCAGCTGCGCATCAGCACCGACTACAGCCACCACCGTTATGACGTGATCTTGTTGATCAACGGTGTGCCCGTAGTACAGATCGAACTGAAAACACTGGCCATCAGCCCTCGCCGGGCAATGCAACAGATCGTCGACTACAAGAACGACCCCGGTAACGGCTACACGAAGACCTTGCTGTGCTTCTTACAATTGTTCATTGTCAGCAACCGTTCGGACACTTGGTATTTCGCCAATAATAACAGCCGTCACTTCAGCTTCAATGCCGATGAACGCTTCCTGCCGCTTTATCAGTTTGCGGCAGAGGACAACCGCAAGATCACGCATCTTGACAGCTTTGCCGACGCCTTCCTAGTCAAATGTACGCTGGGGCAGATGATCAGCCGCTACATGGTGCTGGTGGCCAGCGAGCAAAAGCTGCTGATGATGCGCCCATATCAGATTTATGCGGTCAAGGCGATTGTCGAGTGTATTCACCAGCGCTGTGGCAATGGCTATATCTGGCACACCACGGGCAGCGGCAAGACGCTGACCTCGTTCAAAGCATCCACCCTGCTGAAAGACAACCCGGACATCGACAAATGCCTGTTTGTGGTCGACCGTAAAGACCTCGACCGGCAGACACGGGAGGAATTCAACAAATTTCAAGAGGGTTGTGTTGAGGAGAACACCAACACCGAAACGCTGGTGCGCCGCCTGCTTTCTGATGATTATGCCGACAAGGTGATCGTTACCACTATCCAGAAGCTGGGCTTGGCGCTGGATGGCAGCAACAAGAAAAACTACAAAGAGCGACTAAAGCCGCTGCGCAACCAGCGCATGGTGTTCATCTTCGACGAATGCCATCGCTCGCAATTTGGCGAGAACCACAAAGCAATCAAGGAGTTCTTCCCCAACGCGCAGCTGTTCGGCTTCACCGGCACGCCCATTTTTGAAGATAACGCCAGCTATCAGCAAATCGAAGGGCAGCAGGCCAGCTTCAAGACCACGGCGGACATCTTCCAGCAGCAACTGCACGCCTACACCATCACCCACGCTATCGAAGACCGCAATGTGCTGCGCTTCCACGTGGACTACTACAAGCCGGACAGCAAGCCCGACGGCAAGAAGGCACCCAAGCCCGGCGAGCCACTGGCCAAGCGCGCCATCGTTGAGGCCATTCTCGCCAAGCACGATGCCGCGACCAATGGGCGCAAGTTCAACGCAGTATTGGCCACTGCCAGCATCAACGACGCCATCGAATATCACGTGTTGTTCAAGACTCTGCAGGCTGAGAAGCTGGCAGATGGTTCAGACTTTCAGTCACTGAATATTGCCTGCGTATTCTCGCCACCCGCCGAAGGCAACAAAGACGTGCAGCAGATTCAAGAAGATCTGCCGCAGGAAAAGGCAGACAATGAAGAAGCGCCCGACGAAAAGAAAGCCGCGCTGAAAGCCATCATTGCCGACTACAACGCCCAGTACGGCAGCAACCACAGCATTGGCGAGTTCGACCTCTACTACCAAGACGTGCAAAAGCGGATCAAGGATCAGCAATGGCCCAATGCTGATCTGCCGCACGCGCAGAAGATCGACATCACCATCGTGGTGGATATGCTGCTCACCGGCTTTGACTCTAAGTACTTGAACACGCTGTACGTGGACAAGAACCTCAAGTTCCACGGCTTGATTCAGGCGTTTTCACGCACCAACCGCGTGCTGAACGACACCAAGCCCTACGGCAACATCCTCGACTTCCGTCAGCAGCAGGATGCCGTCGATACCGCTATTAGCCTGTTCTCCGGCCAAGCCAGCAAGCCTGCCAAGGAAATCTGGCTGGTGGACAAGGCTCCAGTGGTCATCGAAAAACTGCAGACCGCCGTGCAAGCATTGGATACGTTCATGCAGTCACAAGGGCTAGAAAACAAGCCCGAAGCCGTGGCCAACCTCAAGGGCGACGCCGCACGGGCGCAGTTCATCAACCTGTTCAAAGAGGTGCAGCGTCTCAACACACAGCTCGTTCAGTACACCGATCTTACGCCAGACAACAAGACCAGCATCGAGAAAATCCTGCCCAAAGATCAGTTGCAGGGCTTTAAGGGGGTGTACATCGACATCGCCCAGCGTCTGAAGGAAAAGCAGAACACCGGCGGCGACAAGACCGATCCGGCAGTACAGCAGCTCGATTTCGAGTTTGTGCTGTTTGCCAGCAGCATCATCGATTACGACTACATCATGGCACTGATTGCACGCTACTCCAGCCAGACGCCAGGCAAGCAGAAAATGAGCCGCGAGCAACTGATTGGCCTGATTCAGGCCGATGCCAAGTTCATCGATGAGCACGACGACATCGCCGAGTACATCAGCACGCTGGAGGTAGGCAAGGCACTGGACGAGAAGGCCATCCGTGCTGGGTTTGACAGTTTCAAAGCAGAGAAACACGCGAGGGCTTTGGCGGGCATCGCGGCCAAGCACTCGTTGAATTCTGCTGCCCTGCAAACATTTGCCGAAACCACGTTGCGCCGCATGGTGTTCGATGGTGACCAATTGAGTGAGCTGTTCGCCCCGCTGGAACTAGGCTGGAAGGCGCGTACCAAGGCCGAGCTGACCTTGATGGAAGACTTAATTCCGCTGCTCAAGAAACTTGCCCAAGGGCGGGAGATTTCAGGGTTGAGGGCGTATGAGCAATAAAAAGGGAGGCATGCCAATGCAGCCAGAAAAGAAAAATGACTTCGAGCCAAAACTGAGGTTCCCCGAGTTTCGGGGTACAGCGGAATGGAAACTTGTCCAGTTAAACAAGCTAGCAAAACGCTGCACCAAGAAGAATCGGAACGGCACAATAACACGAGTTTTAACGAATTCGGCGGAATACGGTGTAGTTGATCAGCGCGATTACTTTGATAAGGATATTGCCACTCAGGGGAAATTGGAAAATTACTATGTTGTGGAGAAAGACGACTACGTATACAACCCGAGAATATCTGCAGCAGCACCTGTAGGCCCAATTTCGAAGAACAAAGTTGCAGTTGGTGTTATGTCTCCCTTGTACTCCGTGTTTAGGTTTGACGACAATAACAATGATTTCTACGCCTACTATTTCAAGACCACGGGTTGGCATCAATACATGCGCCAAGCTTCGAGCACGGGTGCCCGGCATGACAGAATGGCCATTACAAATAATGATTTCATGGCCATGCCCCTTCCAGTATCAACGTCGGAAGAACAACAAAAAATCGCTGACTGCCTTTCCTCTCTTGATGTGCTCATTGACTTAGAAGTGCAGAAGATCGGTGCACTTAAATGCCATAAAAAAGGATTGATGCAGCAGCTTTTCCCAGTCAGAGGCGAAACCCAACCCCGCCTCCGTTTCCCCGAGTTCTATGAGCAGGGGGAGTGGGAAGAGAAGCCTTTTTCTGCGATTGTTGACCTCATCTCGGGAATGCATTTGTCGCCGGATAAATACAGCGAGATAGGAGAAGTTCCGTATTTTTCTGGCCCATCGGACTTCATGAATGAATCGTCTAATGCAAGGAAATGGACGGCTTTGACAGCTAGCGCAGCTAGGGATGGCGACACTCTGATTACCGTTAAGGGTAGCGGTGTCGGAGAAGTCTGGTTTTCCAGCTTGCCTGCAGTAGCGCTTGGCAGACAATTAATGGCTGTTCGAGCGAAGGAAGGTCAAATCCGTCGTTTTGTTTTTCAATTTCTGCTTACGAAGAAGCGGCGATTCGAAGTTTTGGGGGCGGGCAATCTAATTCCTGGAATATCGCGACCTGACATTCTCGATCTAATGGCTTTCTTTCCAGAGCCTGCAGAACAACAGCGCATCGCCGATTGCCTCACCTACCTCGACGATCTGATCGCTGCAGAAACCCGAAAGCTCGACACGCTCAAGACCCACAAGAAGGGCCTGATGCAGCAGCTTTTCCCCCAAGTTGGGGAGGCTGTCGCATGAGCACACACAAGACCTTGAAGTCGCTAGTGGTCAGGCTTCGTGACGATCTGAACAACCCCACGAAGCCCACCGCGCTGATCCTGATCTACGCCTACAATCGCACTGGCAAGACCCGCCTCTCGATGGAATTCAAGGACGAGGGCAAACGCAAAACGAGGAAAAATCCGACCGGTACGCCCGACACGCTCTACTTCAACGCCTTCACCGAGGACCTTTTCGTCTGGGAAAACGACCTGGAAGGCGACAGCGTGCGTCGCCTGCAATTGAACGAAAAGTCGTCCTTCTTCGACGCAATGACAGAGCTCGCGCTGGACGAGACGATTGCCAGATACCTTTCCCGCTATGCCGATTTCGATTTCGACTTCACATACAAGGAGGTTCAGCAGGGCAAGGACACGATATCCAAACCGGATTTCGTTAGCTTCCGAAAAGGCGACGACCTCAACATCAAGGTATCACGGGGCGAGCAGAATATCTTCATCTGGTGCATCTTCATGGCCATTTGCGAACGGATGCTGGATGGGCATGACTCCTATCAGGGGAAGAAGTACCTCTATATCGACGACCCGATCTCGTCGTTGGACGACAACAACGCGATTTCAATCGCCTGCGACTTGGCTAAATTACTCCGTCGCGCGGCCACGCGGCAGAATGCCGAAGCGGTGCCCGCCCCGATCAAGGTGATTTTCTCTTCCCACCATGCACTGTTCTTCAACGTCATGTGCAATGAAGTTGGACGGAAGATTGACGATGCGCCTTCGGTCGATCATCGGCGCTATTTCCTATACCGCCCGAGCAGCGATGGAACCTACACGCTTCAGGCTACGGAAGACACACCCTTCTTTCACCATGTGGCGACGCTCGCCGAATTGCAGCGCGCAGCGGACCCGAAGAAGGGGAAGCTCTACACCTTTCACTTCAACGCTCTGCGCAGTGTCATGGAGAAAACGGCCTCTTTCTTCGGGCATCCGAGCATCGCCTTTTGCCTTAAGACGATGGACAACGAGGTAGATCGGGCGCTTTTCAACCGGGCCCTGAACCTGCTAAGTCACGGCGCTTATGCTATTCATGAACCCACGGAAATGGGTGAAGACAATAAGGAACTTTTCCGACGCATCCTGCGCGAATTCATCTCGCGGTTTGACTTTGCTTTACCCACAATTGTTCCCGCTCGAGCCATAGCACCGGCGCCAGCCATTCAGGAAGAACCTAAACCATGACCGAACAAGACCAAAAACAACTAGGAACCACCTTGTGGGGCATTGCAGACTCCTTGCGTGGAGCGATGAATGCGGACGATTTCCGCGATTACATGCTTTCCTTCCTGTTCCTGCGCTATCTGTCTGACAACTACGAGACGGCGGCACAGAAGGAACTTGGATCGGATTATCCGATACTGACCGAGGATGATCGCCGCGCGCCGCTGTCCGTGTGGTACGCACAAAACCCGGATGACACAGAAGATTTTGAAAAGCAGATGCGTCGCAAGGTGCATTACGTGATTCAGCCGGACTACCTGTGGAGCAGCATTGCTGAGATGGCACGCACACAGGACGGCGAGCTTCTGCACACCCTGCAAAAAGGCTTCGATTACATTGAGAACGAGTCCTTCGCCAGCACGTTCAGCGGGCTGTTTTCCGAAATCAATCTGAATTCCGAAAAGCTGGGCAAAGGCTACACCGCTCAAAACGCCAAGCTTTGCACGGTGATCAAAGCGATAGCTGAGGGACTGGAGAAATTCTCGACCGATAAGGACATGCTGGGCGATGCGTATGAATACCTGATCGGCCAGTTTGCAGCGGGCAGTGGCAAGAAGGCCGGTGAGTTTTACACGCCGCAACAGATTTCCAGCATCCTCTCGGGCATTGTCACGTTGGACAGTCAGGAGCCCGCCACCGGCCAAAGAAAGCATCTGGAAAGTGTGTTCGACTTGGCCTGTGGCTCTGGCTCACTTTTGCTAAACGTCCGCCATCGTATGGGCCCGCACGGCATCGGCAAGATCGTTGGCCAGGAAAAAAACATCACCACCTACAATCTGGCGCGCATGAACATGCTGCTGCACGGGGTGAAGGATTCTGAGTTCGAGATCTACCATGGCGATACGCTCACCAATGAATGGGATGCGTTGCGGGAAATGAACCCGGCCAAGCAGCCAAGGTTTGATGCGGTGGTGGCCAACCCGCCATTTAGCTACCGCTGGGAGCCGACCGAGGCGCTCGGGGAGGATATGCGTTTCAAGAATTACGGTCTGGCTCCAAAGTCTGCTGCTGACTTCGCCTTCTTGCTGCACGGTTTCCACTACCTGAAGCAAGACGGCGTGATGGCGATCATCCTGCCTCATGGCGTGCTTTTCCGTGGTGGTGCAGAGGAACGCATTCGCACCAAATTGCTGAAGGATGGCCATATTGATACGGTGATCGGCCTGCCTGCCAACTTGTTTTTCTCCACCGGTATTCCGGTGTGCATTCTCGTGCTGAAAAAGTGCAAAAAGCCCGATGACGTGCTGTTCATCAACGCGGCCAAGCACTTTGAACCTGGCAAGCGGCAAAACCGACTGCAGGACGAGCACATCGACAAAATTCTTGATACATATCAGCACCGCCGAGAAGAAGACCGCTACTCGATGCGCGTGTCGCTGGAGCGTATTGAGAAGGAAGGCTATAACCTAAACATCTCGCGCTACGTGAGCACGGCGGAGGCCGAGAAGGAAGTAGACCTCACTGCGGTGAATTCGAAACTGGTTTCGCTGGAAGAGCAGATCGAGGCAGCCACTAAGCGGCACAATGACTTCCTAAAGGAACTTGGATTACCACCGTTGCCCTAACGAGCCATCGCTGCATTAACAGGTAGCGATTTGAATGGCGCTGAATCTGGGAAGGCCATCATCGCCTACCTGAAAGATCGCCAAGAAGAAAAATTCAGTGTGAGACGAATCTGCTTCGCGGACCGTTCTGCTCCAGGTTCGCTATTCGCTCATCCCAGACGAGGCTGGCATTCGCCAGCCTTTCCCATTAATGACGCCTATGGCTTCGAGCCTGCGCGCTCCGCTTGCGTGCGGTCTGCACATCGCGGCCGCCGTTGCCATGTCCAGCAGTCTCTCCTGACTCCATCACCTTGCTCGCGGCTGTAGCCGTGGCCGCATGTCATCAAGGTATTTCAGGCTGTTTTCTCGGCTACGCTGACCTGCCCCCCCGTTGCTGCACACAGAGTGTTGTCAGCTAGTTACGCTTTGGCACTTAGCCGCCGGTGAGGCTGCTAAGTGACCAACAGCGGGTCACGATGTATTTAGGCAATGGCTAGTAATTTGATGCCGTTATACCCACCTTCAATAATATTTCCTCGGTCTGCCGCTTGAACAAAGTTCGCCCACCATTGCATCATTGGGCGACGTTGCTCAAGGTAATTACTGCGGTTATAGGCTCGACGCACCTCATTTTTATCCACATGAGCAAGTGCTGCCTCAATGACATCAGGAGGGAAACCTTGCTCATTGAGCGCGGTGCTGGCAATTGAACGCAACCCATGTGATACAAGGATACCGCCGAATCCCGCTCTTTTAAGTGAAGCATTTACTGTTTGGCTATTCATTGACTGAGTAGGCTTCAAACGACTTGGAAAAATGAATTCCCTATTGCCACTAAACGGTTTCATCATCTCTAGAACAGCGATTGCTTCATCTGACAATGGGACGGTATGGTCACGGTTCATCTTCATGCGTGATGCAGGGATCTTCCATTCTCGTGCTTCCATGTCTACCTCCTCCCAACGGGCTTCAGCCGCTTCGGCAGGTCGGGTGATAGTAAGAAGTTGCCACATGAATAGGCACCGTGTTGAAAGACTAATGCTTGCCGTTCGCATCGTATGCATTAACTGAGGCAACTGATCGGGACGAATGCTGGGCATGTTCTTTTTCTGAGGCTTCTCGAAGGCTTTACCGATATTAACGCTGGGAACAGCATCAATCAGTCCTGTGTTTTGGGCGTAGATCATGACCTCATTAATGCGTTGGCACAGGCGACGAACGGTTTCCAGTGCTCCTCTGGCCTGAACCGGTTGGACGGCCTGAACCAGTGTGTGAGCTTTAATATCTGTAACGCTAATGTCGCCGATTGCAGGAAAGACATCTCTTTCAAAAGAGCGCCAGATATCGTCGGCATAGTCCTCTGTCACGCTAGCTTTCTTCACATTCCACCATCGTTCAGCTACGAGTTGGAAAGTATTGGTTTTAGCTTCCAGCGAACTGCGAAGTTGTTCTTGCTGATGTTCCTGTGGATCGATTTGTTTCGCCAGGAGAGAGCGTGACTCTGCCCGGTAGTTTCTGGCATCGGCAAGCGTAACTGACGGGTAGGGGCCTATGCTCTTCTTCGCACGTTTCTTGGTGACAGGGCGAATGTAGCGAAACTGCCAGATTTTACTCCCGCTGGATTTGATAAGTAGCTCAAGGCCATCGCCATCATAGAGAACGTAGTCCGCTTCCTTGGGTTTAGCAGATTCGATTTCTTTAACGGATAGAGGTTTGGTTTGTCTTGCCATTGCCGGGTTTCCATAGTTTTAGGCACCTCAAAAACAATAAAGCTTTATGAGGTGCCTAACAAGGTGCCTAAAAGGTTCGGATTTAATTAGTTGGCATCAGACTTCGCGGGACAAATTCAAGGCACAAAAAAGCCCGCAGGGCTTGCGCCGTGCGGGCTCTTAGGACTTCATCGGATGACTCTGGTAATCACCGATGGAGAATTTTGGTGGAGCTGGCGGGAGTTGAACCCGCGTCCGAAATTCCTACATCCTCGGTACTACATGCTTAGTCCAGTCTTTACATTCGCTTGCCAGCTGCGGACGGACACGCCACTAACAAACTAGCCTGATTAGATTTAACGCTTCAACCCCAGGCAGGGCATCCACGCGATCTCTTTTGGGTTTGACCTCTCTTGATCCCCGTCCTAAGAGCGGAGGCTAGGGAGAGAGGGCTCTCAGCAGGTTATTAAGCTGCTAAAGCGTAGTTTTCGTCGTTTGCGACTATTTTTTGCGGCTTTTTACGAGGCCAACCGCCCCTCGGCATGCACCTTGGGTTTCGCAAATCCCGTCGAATCCAGAATCAGCCCCAAAAGTGTTCGCTGAGTATAACAGATTTATGACGCAGCATACCAGTCCATATCGCGGCAAACGGCCTGATAATGCGAGTTGAGGATATTCTGAGCGGCATTTGTTCTATCGAAGCGTCATTTGTGAACAAAACTTTTGCGGGGTAAAGAAGGGAAGCCGGAAAGCGCGTTGCCCTCTCCCGGTGTGAGAGGGCTGTGTGGTTAGCGCCCGGCGTTTTTCATGATGCGGGCTTTGTCCAGCTGCCATTCGCGCTCTTTCAGATCGGAGCGTTTATCGTGCTGTTTTTTACCCTTCGCTACGCCAATTTTCACTTTGCACCAGGCGTTTTTCCAGTACAACGACAGCGCGACGACGGTGTAGCCTTCGCGGTTAATGCGGCCGTAGAGGGAATCCAGTTCGCGCTGATTCAGCAGTAACTTACGGGTACGCGTGGGGTCGCAAACATAGTGGCTGGAGGCAACGGTTAATGGCGTGAAGTTCGCGCCAAACAGAAACGCCTCGCCGTCTTTCAGAATAACGTAGCTGTCGCCAATGTTCGCTTTACCTGCGCGTAAGGATTTTACTTCCCAGCCTTGCAGTGACAGCCCGGCCTCAAATTCTTCTTCGATAAAGTATTCATGGCGGGCGCGCTTATTCAGCGCAATGGTGGCTGAACCTGGTTTATGTGCTTTTTTCTTCGTCATAATGTCGTGAAGCCATCCGGTAATCTGATATCTGAAACTGACCTCATTGCGTCCTGTGAGGTTTAACGCGTTATCTTAGCATGAGTTCCGGCTTAGCGTTTTCCTTTCATCCGACGGAAATGGTATTATTTGACGATTGTGTGAATGCGGAAAACCTTATGCCTCAGATTAGCCGTACTGCGCTGGTGCCTTACAGCGCGGAGCAGATGTATCAGTTAGTGAACGATGTGAAGTCCTATCCTCAGTTTTTGCCTGGCTGCACCGGCAGCCGGGTGCTGGAAGCCGGGCCGACGCAGATGACGGCGGCGGTCGATGTTTCCAAAGCCGGGATCAGCAAAACGTTTACCACGCGCAATACGCTGGCTGCTAACCAAAGCATTTTGATGCATCTGGTCGATGGACCTTTTAAATCGTTGATGGGTGGCTGGAAATTTACGCCGCTCAGCGCCGATGCCTGTCGCATTGAGTTTCAGCTTGATTTTGAATTTACCAATAAGCTGATTGAGCTGGCGTTTGGCCGCATCTTTAAAGAGCTGGCGGCCAATATGGTTCAAGCGTTTACTCTTCGTGCGAAAGAGGTTTACCGTGTCGGGTAAAATTGCCGTCGAAGTGGCTTATGCACTGCCAGAAAAGCAGTATCTGCAACGGGTGATGCTGGAAGAGGGCGCGACCGTTGAGCAGGCGATTCGCCAGTCGGGTCTGCTGGAGTTGCGCAGCGATATCGATCTGAAGGTCAATAAAGTCGGCATCTACAGCCGTCCGGCGAAACTGCATGATGTGGTGCATGAGGGCGATCGCGTGGAGATTTATCGTCCACTGATTGCCGATCCAAAAGAACTGCGTCGCCAGCGGGCAGAAACGCAAAAAGGTGCTCACTGAGCACCTTTTTGCGTTTCTGCTACCTTAACTTTTGGTCAGAGCAGGTTTGTTATCCATATTGGTTAACACGCCATTGCTGTTGAAGGTCAGCGTCAACGTCTGCTGCGTGACATCTTCGTGGCCCGGCTGCTGGCGGAACACATAGAACCAGGTATTGGTGCCAAACGGGTCTTTCATCATTGGCGTACCCAGTGCATAAGCAACCTGCTGTTGCGTCATACCTACGCGGATTTTGGAAACATCGTTTGGTGTCAGGTAGTTCCCCTGATTGATATCAGGGCGGTAAACCACGCGTTCTAAGGTAGAGCAACCAGCGGTCAACATCAGGAGAACCGCTGCGGCAGCAGTCAGCATTTTACAGCGCATAGTGATTTGATTCCTTTTCGGGCCCGAACAATACGTGGCTCATATGTAATATGCCGATGATAATAGACCTTTCGCCAGTTTAAAACCTCTGTGGGCTGGTCTGTTGTCGATTTTGTCGAGAACTCAGACCGTCATATTACCGAAAAGTTTACGCCGCCAGCAGCTCTTTGGCATTTGCCAGCGCATTGCGCGTCACTTCGCTGCCGCCGAGCAGGCGGGCCAGCTCCTGCAGACGAGCGCGTTTATCCAGCGGTTGCATATGCGTTTCGGTCATTGCGCCGTCGGTCTCTTTGCTGACAAAGAAGTGATGATGACCGCAACCGGCAACCTGCGGCAGGTGCGTAACGCACATCACCTGAGTCGATTCGCCCAGTTGACGCAGCAGCTTGCCGACTACGGCCGCCGTTGGTCCGCTGATACCGACATCCACTTCATCGAAGATCAGCGCCGGGGTTTCCATTTTCCGTGCGGTGATCACCTGAATCGCCAGCGCAATGCGCGACAGCTCGCCGCCGGAGGCGACTTTGGCGATTGGTTGCAGCGGCTGACCAGGGTTAGTGGTGACGCGAAATTCAATACGATCTGCGCCTTCCGCCGTCAGCGAACGATCGTCAAAATCGACATCAATGACAAACACGCCGTGCGGCATGGAAAGCGCGTGCATGCTCTCGGTGATCAGTTCGCTCAGTTCCTGCGCATATTTCACGCGCTGGGTATGCAACGCCTGCGCGCTGGACAGCGCCAGTTGATGGTGCTGCGTTACCGCCAGTGCCAGCGTCTCCTGGGAGTCAGCCTGATCGTCCAGTAACTGCTGTTCATCAAGCAGAGACTGGTGGAACTGAGGCAGCTCTTCCGGGGAGATATGGTGCTTGCGCGCCAGCGAGATCTGCCGGGAGATGCGCTGTTCCAGCTCGTACAGACGATTGGGATCGAGATCTAAGCGGTCGCAGTAATGGCGCAGCTCATCGCTGGCCTCACTGATTTGAATGGCCGCTTCTTCCAGCATATCCAGCACGCCGGAAAGGCGCGAATCCATGCCTGCCAGCTCCGTTAAAAGCTGGCGGGCGGTATAGAGCTGGCTTTGCAGGTTGACCTCTTCGCCATCGGCCAGCACGTTCAGCGCATGCTGGCTGGTGGAAAGCAGTTGACCGCTGTTGGCGAGACGTTTGTATTCTTCGTCGATCTGCTCAAATTCACCCGGCTGCGGGTGGAATTCATTCAGCTCTTTCAACTGGTAGTGCAGCAGTTCGGCGCGGGCGGCGCGTTCCTGACTTTGCTGCTGGTGCTGAGCCAGTTCGCGGCAGCTCTGGTGCCAGGTACGGTAGTGTTCGGCCATTTGCTGAGTGAGTGCATACTCACCGGCATAACCGTCGAGCAGGCTTTTCTGGTGTTCTGATTTGGTTAACAACTGGTGCGCGTGCTGGCCGTGAATCTGTATGAGCAGTTGGCCAAGTTCGCGGAGTTGAGAAAGCGGCACCGCCGTTCCGTTGATAAAACCACGGGAGCGCCCGTCGCTGCTGATAACGCGGCGAAGTAAACACTCACGTCCATCTTCCAGTTGATTCTCTTCCAGCCAGCGCTGCGCGGCGGGCGTGTCTTTCAGCGCGAAGCGGGCGCACAGATCGGCGCGCGGAGCGCCTGCGCGCACCATGTCGGCTTCAGCACGGCCGCCGAGGCACAACCCGAGTGCGTCAATGGCAATGGATTTACCCGCCCCGGTTTCGCCGGTAATAGCCGTCATCCCGCTGTGAAAATCGATCTCAAGCTCACGAACGATAGCAAAATTACTGATGGTCAGTTGTGCCAACATGGTTGCTTTCCTGTATGAAAAACCATAACTGTGTTTTCATACAGTATAAACTGGTTTTATATACAGTAAAGCCCTGACGGCGAATTTCAGAACAATTTTTTCGACCAGCCAAGTTTTGAGCTTAATGTATTGAAATAACTGTAATCTTTAGGGTGAACCAGATTCAGGTAATAGTCGCTGCGGCGGATCAGCACATCTTCGCCATCCTGGATCGGCAGCGCAATTTGGCTGTCGCAACTGATCTCCAGGTCGCTGCGACGGTTGGAAAAGCGCAAGCGGATGGTACTGCTGCTGTTAATCACCAGCGGACGGGCCGACAAGGTATGCGGGAACATGGGCACCAGCGTAATCGCATCCAGCGACGGTGTCAGAATCGGCCCGCCGGCAGAGAGCGAATAAGCGGTCGATCCGGTGGGGGTGGAGATGATTAGCCCGTCGGAACGCTGAGAGAACGCGAAGACTTCATCAATATACACTTCGAATTCAATCATATGCGCAACTTTGCCCGGGTGCAGTACCACTTCGTTGATGGCGGTGCTGATCCGTTTTTGGCACTCTGGCAGGGAACTCTGCTGGCAGACCTGAACTTCCAGCAGGAAGCGTTTTTCGGCGATATAATGCCCTTCCAGTACATCGGCCAACTGCTGTTGGGCGTTGTCCGGATCGAGATCGGTAAGAAAACCGAGATTGCCGCGGTTGATGCCGATCACCTGAATATCATAGCGCGCCAGCGTACGCGCCGCGCCCAGCATGTTGCCGTCGCCGCCGACCACCACCGCCAGGTCGGCCTGCTGACCAATGTCCGCCAGTGTGCCGGTCCTCACATTCGTGAGCTGCAATTCCTGGGCAATCTGTTGTTCGACAATGACGTCATAACCTTTTTCGTGAAGCCAGCGGTAGAGCATTTCATGTGTGGTCAGCGCGGTAGGGTGCCGTGGATGCCCGACAATACCAATACACTTGAAATGGAGGGTCATGTTCTGGTGGTCCTTGTGGCGAATGAATGATGACAATCTGTCACGTTCCCTTGAATCCCGGAAACTGATCCCCATAATAAGCCAGGTTAGCGAGATGAATGCAAAAAAACGCGGAGAAATTCATGAGTAGTAAAGAACAGAAAACGCCTGACGGGCAAGCCCCGGAAGAAATTATCATGGAACAGCACGACGAAGTTGAGGCAGTTGTTGAGTCTGACGATTCTGCTGAGCAGGTGGATCCGCGCGATGAGAAAATTGCGAACCTTGAAGCGCAGTTAACCGAAGCGCAAAACCGCGAGCGTGAAACGGTCCTGCGCATGAAGGCGGAAATGGAAAACCTGCGTCGCCGCACCGAACAGGACGTTGAAAAAGCGCATAAGTTCGCGCTGGAAAAATTCATCAACGAACTGCTGCCGGTGGTGGATAGCCTGGATCGCGCGCTCGAAGTCGCAGACAGGAACAATGCCGAAATGGCACCGATGGTTGAGGGTATCGAACTGACGCTGAAATCCATGCTGGATGTGGTGAAGAAATTCGGCGTTGAAGTGATTGCTGATACCGGCGTTCCGCTGGATCCGAACGTCCATCAGGCGATTGCGATGGTGGAATCCGATGAGATCGCCGCTGGCAACGTGCTGGGCGTGATGCAGAAAGGGTATACCTTAAACGGTCGTACTATTCGCGCAGCCATGGTTACCGTCGCCAAAGCTAAGGGTTAATCCCGATCTGAAACCCTCTCCATCCGGAGAGGGTTTTTCATTTTATTCGGCCACGCTTTCCCGCAGCGTTTTCACCGGGATCACTTTTACCTGCTTAATCATGTTGTCCTGCACATCGAGAATATCGATGTCGTACTGCTCAATGCGCACGCGCGTGCCAACGGCCGGGATCTCTTCCAGCTCTTCCAGCAGCATACCGTTAATGGTACGGGCTTCGTCTTCCGGCAAGTGCCAGTTAAAGGCTTTATTCAGTTCGCGCACATTGGCGCTGCCGTCGATTATCACTGAACCGTCGTTTTGCGGCGTGGCTTCATCGGCCAGCGCTGGCGACATAGACGTGGTGAAATCGCCGACAATCTCTTCGAGAATATCTTCTACCGTCACCAGCCCCTGAATATCGCCATACTCATCGACCACCAGCCCGACTTTCTTTTTATTGCGCTGGAATTTCACCAGTTGAACGCTGAGCGGCGTCCCTTCAGGCACATAGTAGATTTCATCGGCAGCGCGCAGCATCACCTCTTTGGTGAACTCGTTCTTTTCGGTCATCAGGCGGTAGGCTTCGCGCACGCGCAACATGCTGATGGCGTCATCCAGCGAATCGCGGTACAGCACAATGCGGCCGTGCGGTGAGTGAGTGAGCTGGCGAACAATCGCTTTCCAGTCGTCGTTGATATCGATACCGACAATTTCGTTGCGCGGCACCATGATGTCATCAACGCTCACCTTTTCCAGATCGAGGATCGACAGCAGCATGTCCTGGTTACGGCGCGAGATTTTCGAGCGCGATTCGTTAACAATAGTGCGTAATTCATCTTTGCTGAGCGCGCCGCTGACCACCACATCGGCTTTGATGCCAACCATGCGCATCAACACGCGGGTGACGCCGTTAAGCAGCCACACCAGTGGCAGCATGATCACCTGCAATGGCGCCAGCAGAAAGCTGCTGGGGAAGGCGACTTTTTCCGGGTAGAGTGCGGCAATGGTTTTCGGCAAGACTTCGGCGAACACCAGTACCACAAATGTTAGTACGCCGGTGGCAATCGCCACACCGGCGTTACCGTACAGGCGCATCCCGACGATAGTACCTATCGCCGAGGCGAGAATATTGACGAGATTGTTGCCGATCAGCACCAGGCTAATCAGGCGATCGGGCTTGCGCAGCAGTTTTTCGACGCGTCTGGCCGCGCGGTTGCCCTGCTTGGCCAGGTGACGCAGACGATAGCGGTTCAGCGTCATCATCCCGGTTTCAGAACCGGAGAAATAGGCTGAAACCACGACCATGATAATCAGGGTAACGATCAGCGTCGTGGTAGAGATGTGTTCCAGGGGGAACTCCTTTTGGCGTTAACTCACAAACTGCTGCAGGATGCGGCTGCCAAAGTAGGCCAGCGTTAAAATACCCGCGCCCGCAACGTTGAACCAGACAACCCGGCGACCGCGCCAGCCTTCATGGTAATGGCCCCACAGCAGGACGATATAGACAAACCAGGCAATAATAGAGAGCACGGCTTTGTCGATATTCTCCATGCTGAACAGGTTCTTCATATAGAACAGGCCGGTACAGAGCGTCAGCGTCAGCAGCACCACGCCGACCTGGGTGATGTGGAACATCTTGCGCTCAATGACCATCAACGGCGGCATTTCACTACTGAAAGCCAGCCGTTTGTTTTTCAACTGATAGTCGATCCAGGCCAGTTGCAGGGCATACATTGCTGCAATAATCAGTGTGGCATAAGAGAAGAGCGACAGGCCGATATGCACCAGCATGCCGGGCGTCGCTTCCAGGTGTGTGATGTACTCGTTCGGCACGAAAATCGCGAAGGCGAGGTTGATCAGCGCGAAGGTATAGACAATCGGCAGCAGCAGCCAGCCGCGATTTTTCGAGGCGACAATCGTCATCACCGTACAGATCATCAGACTGACCAGCGAACCGACATTCAGCAAGCTGAGGTTTTGCCCGCCGTCGTCCGGAAACAGCCGTTCTTTCAGGCCGAAACCGTGGAAAATAAGCGCGATCACCGCCGAAAGAATAGCCATTTTCCGCCAGCCGCTGTTTTTCTGCAGCAAACCGGGAACGATCAGCGCGATGCTGATTGAGTAGGCAACAAGAGCGATCAGAGCAAAAACGGGCATAGGGATGTCGGCAGTTGACTGAAGAAGAAAGAAAAGCAGTATAACGTCAGGCGACGTTGGCTCCAACAGTTGCATCACATACAGGAGCAATGTCTTCATGTTATACTCGGGCAAATTTCTGTAATGCGTCGCCCTGGCGGCCAACCGTATCACCTCAGGCGAGAGACAATGTTTGATAATTTAACCGATCGTTTGTCGCGCACGCTGCGCAATATCAGTGGCCGTGGACGCCTCACCGAAGACAACATCAAAGATACCCTGCGCGAAGTGCGTATGGCGCTGCTGGAAGCGGACGTTGCGCTGCCGGTAGTGCGTGACTTTATCAACCGCGTAAAAGAGAAGGCGGTTGGTCATGAAGTTAACAAAAGCCTGACGCCGGGCCAGGAATTCGTCAAAATCGTCCGTAACGAACTGGTTGCGGCGATGGGTGAAGAGAACCAGAGCCTGAACCTCGCCGCGCAGCCGCCAGCGGTGGTGCTGATGGCGGGCCTGCAAGGTGCGGGTAAAACCACCAGCGTCGGTAAGCTTGGTAAGTTCCTGCGCGAAAAGCACAAGAAGAAAGTGCTGGTCGTTTCTGCGGACGTTTACCGTCCGGCGGCGATCAAACAGCTGGAAACGCTGGCGCAGCAGGTTGAAGTCGATTTTTTCCCCTCTGACGTCGCGCAAAAACCGGTCGATATCGTTAACGCGGCGCTGAAAGAAGCGAAGCTGAAATTCTACGACGTGCTGCTGGTGGATACCGCCGGTCGTCTGCACGTTGATGAAGCGATGATGGACGAAATCAAACAGGTTCATGCCGCGATTAATCCGGTGGAAACGCTGTTTGTTGTCGATGCTATGACCGGCCAGGATGCGGCGAACACGGCGAAAGCGTTTAATGAAGCGCTGCCGCTTACCGGCGTCGTGCTGACCAAAGTGGACGGCGACGCCCGCGGCGGTGCGGCGCTGTCGATTCGTCACATCACCGGCAAACCGATTAAGTTCCTCGGCGTCGGCGAGAAAACCGAAGCGCTGGAGCCGTTCCATCCGGATCGTATTGCCTCGCGCATTCTCGGTATGGGCGATGTGCTGTCGCTGATTGAAGATATCGAGAGCAAGGTTGACCGCGCACAGGCCGAGAAGCTGGCGAACAAGCTGAAAAAAGGCGACGGCTTCGATCTGACCGATTTCCTTGAACAACTGCGCCAGATGAAAAACATGGGCGGTATGGCAAGCCTGATGGGCAAGCTGCCGGGCATGGGGCAGATCCCGGACAACGTCAAAGCGCAAATGGATGACAAAGTGCTGGTGCGGATGGAAGCGATCATTAACTCGATGACGCTGAAAGAGCGCGCCAACCCGGACATTATCAAAGGCTCCCGTAAACGCCGCATCGCAGCAGGCTGTGGTATGCAGGTGCAGGATGTGAACCGTCTGCTTAAACAATTCGACGACATGCAGCGCATGATGAAGAAGATGAAGAAGGGCGGGATGGCAAAGATGATGCGCGGGATGAAGGGGATGATGCCGCCAGGCTTCCCTGGGCGCTAATAACGCGAATAAACGGCCTAGCTTTTTTGCCATTTTGGCACCGGGGTGTGCTCATCATCCTCACGTACTGCGTGTACGCTCCGGTGACTGCGCGCACGCCGGCACCAAACTGACGGCAACGCCGACGGCCTCACACCTCACAGATTCGCACGTGTCGATTGCTTTTTAGCAAAAAATGAGTAAAATTTTCGGGCTTTTAATATGACGCCGGGCTCCGTTCCTCGATGGGGCCTGGTGTTTTATTCACACAAGAGGATGTTATGGTAACTATTCGTTTAGCACGTCACGGCGCTAAAAAGCGTCCGTTCTACCAGGTTGTTGTGACTGACAGCCGTAATGCACGCAACGGTCGCTTCATCGAGCGCGTTGGCTTCTTCAACCCACTCGCTTCCGAGAAAGAAGAAGGCACCCGCCTGGATCTGGATCGTATTCAGCACTGGGTTGGCCAGGGCGCTACCGTTTCCGATCGCGTTTCCGCGCTGATCAAAGAAGCACAGAAAGCAGCTTAATCTGTCACGGTGGTCATGATGAGCAAGCAACAAACCGCAGCGGTCCCTGCTGAGCCAATTATTGTCGGCAAACTGGGGTCTTCTTACGGAATTCGTGGTTGGCTCAGAGTGTTTTCCTCCACCGAAGACGCCGAAAGCATTTTTGACTATCAGCCCTGGTTTATCCAGAAGGCGGGTCAGTGGCAGAGCATTGAGCTGGAAAGCTGGCGCTACCACAATCAGGACATCGTCATCAAACTGAAAGGTATTGATGACAGAGATGCAGCGAATCTGCTGACGAATTGCGAAATCGTCGTGGATTCCTCGCAGTTGCCGGAACTGGAAGAGGGTGACTACTACTGGAAAGACCTGATGGGCTGCCAGGTAGTGACTACTGAAGGTTACAGCCTCGGTAAAGTCGTCGATATGATGGAAACCGGGTCTAATGACGTTCTCGTCATCAAGGCAAACCTGAAAGATGCATTTGGTATCAAGGAGCGGTTGGTTCCGTTCCTCGATGGGCAGGTTATCAAGAAAGTCGATCTCGCTACTCAAACCATTGAAGTAGATTGGGATCCTGGTTTTTAAACCTCCGGATATACGGTAAAAGACGGCGCTATGTGGATTGGCATAATTAGCCTGTTTCCTGAAATGTTCCGCGCGATTACCGACTACGGGGTAACTGGCCGGGCAGTAAAGAATGGCCTGCTGAGCATCCAGAGCTGGAGTCCGCGTGATTTCGCTCATGACCGGCACCGTACCGTGGACGATCGTCCTTACGGCGGCGGACCGGGGATGTTAATGATGGTGAACCCGTTACGGGACGCCATTCATGCAGCAAAAGCCGCGGCGGGCGAAGGCGCCAAAGTGATTTATCTGTCGCCTCAGGGACGCAAGCTTGATCAAGCGGGCGTTAGCGAGCTGGCTACCAATCAGAAGTTGATTCTGGTGTGTGGTCGCTACGAAGGGATAGATGAGCGCGTAATTCAAACCGAGATTGACGAAGAATGGTCTATCGGCGATTACGTTCTCAGCGGTGGTGAGCTACCAGCAATGACGCTGATTGACTCGGTTTCCCGGTTTATCCCGGGGGTACTGGGGCACGAAGCATCGGCAACGGAAGATTCCTTTGCTGACGGGTTGCTGGATTGTCCACACTACACCCGACCTGAAGTGTTAGAAGGGATGGAAGTACCGGCGGTATTACTGTCGGGGAACCATGCTGAGATACGTCGCTGGCGTTTGAAGCAGTCGCTGGGCCGTACCTGGCTTAGAAGACCTGAACTTCTGGAAAACCTGGCTCTGACTGAAGAGCAAGCAAGGTTGCTGGCGGAGTTCCAACGAGAGCACGCGCAACAGCAACACAAACATGATGGGCTGGTGTAACACACCCCCGAATATCAGTTTACCCAGGATAAGAGATTAAATTATGAGCAACATTATTAAGCAACTTGAACAAGAGCAGATGAAGCAGGACGTACCTTCCTTCCGTCCGGGTGATACCGTGGAAGTGAAAGTATGGGTTGTTGAAGGTTCCAAAAAACGTCTGCAGGCATTCGAGGGCGTGGTTATCGCTATTCGTAACCGCGGTCTGCACTCTGCATTCACTGTTCGTAAAATTTCCAACG